>Ga0228711_1000031_pt1 | contig 93892 bp, 39 predicted proteins | sample MedpolnodulmetaG_2_FD_177996 | JGI IMG/M metagenome (GOLD analysis project Ga0228711, IMG submission 177996) | Root nodule microbial communities from Medicago polymorpha collected in Santa Monica, California, United States - brown nodules | ecosystem: Host-associated > Plants > Roots > Nodule...
ATTTATTTATTCACTTTTCGAATTTATATATCAATATATTTGAGTTTCGCATTTATTATAAATTCATGTACTTTACGTGTAATGTGTTGCATAATGTGCAAAATTTGACGCATTTCAAACAATTGTGAAACGTTAACGCATTATCGGTTTTGTGTAATGTTACTGATTAATTGATAAACTATAAAATGCTGATCTTTGGGATTGCTGGATGTTGTTGTTTCGGTTTGATTTCATGTGGAATTGTCGTTTGAAATTGCAGGTACGAACATGTCAAAATGGCTGGAAAAATCAATGCAGACTGCACTGGTTCTGTTTACTGGTGTGAACGGCAATTAACTGCCGCTGGTGCCAGCGGTTGTTAACTGTCGTCGGTTACTTGAGCGGCTGTTAACTGCCGCTAGGGGCTATTAGGTAATTTTCTTGTGTCATTTTGAACTTTTCTATGTCAGAAAAGCAATCATCTTTTGATATTGTGAAAATCAGGCCCGGCCTTGGGGGAGTGCAAGGTGCTCAACCAGGCCGGGCCTTCAAATGCTACGGGCCTCAAACAAAAAATGAAGTCTAATACTCACCCCCCACTTAAATAAAAAAATATATGTTATATCCTTTTCTTTCTTCATTACACGGTTGAGTTTTTTCTAGACTTTAGTTCTCCTTTTTGTACATAAATTTGATCCTATCAAACCAACCCTAATTTGTATAATCACTTAATCAGTCAATTTGAAAAGTTATTTCATTGAAAAAATCACAACAATCATTTTTTTCTTGGCATAAACCATTCGTTTTACTCTTTTCCACAATAGATGAGTGACAAATCCAAACGACACTGTTAGATAAATTTCACCTCTTTCACTTTTTTTTTAATTCCTTTCATGTTTAGAAGTTCTTCTGATTCTGATTTTTTTTAATGAAGTTTAGCTACACAAAAAAAATATGTTTTATTTTACTAGAGGCCTATTTTAAAAAGTGACCCGAGCCTCCTATTTCACAGGAACGGCCCTGGTGAAAATGACATACAAATGTAATCGATGTGGTGGGAGAGGATTATAAAACTTGTAGATAATACTATAGACTCAATAGTGGATCCATTTGTTTGTTAAAATCATCAACTTGGTAGTATATGCATTAACACTAGTATTCTTGATGATTAAGACGTGCTTGGTATTTTATTTGGAGTGATCAAAATGATAGCATTTGTCGAGCAGCAATTATTGAGATGCAAGTTGGAGGATACCTCTGACGTTTAAATTAGTAAGAGAATAAGAGTGACATGTATTGAAAGGATATAATACCTTGAATGATTGTCCAAGGACCATGGTGTAGCAGTCGAAATAGTCGTTGAAAGGTTGCTATAAGCATAAGAGTTTTGTTATCGTCGAACATTAAAGGGTATAAATGGTCGGAAGCATTATGTATCTTGGGGAATCCTAAGATTCCGACCGTTGGGGCACATGACAGGTGATGTTCTTGATGGAGGTGCGGTACAGGCTGCATTTGGGCCCTCTCGTGATTGTGCATTTGCCCGATAGAGTTTTTAGGCCAACGATGTATCCCAACCTCATAACTTTCGAGTATGTTATTTTTGTTAACCTGAAACAAAATTCTTTTTTTAGAACTAGCATGTAGACAGACATTTGTCTTCATCTAACCGCTCTTTTTTGTTTAATTATTGTCTTATTGTGCTAACATGTGTATATACATCATGAAACTATTTCACTTATTATTATTATTCTTAAAAGCAATTATTAGACATCGAATGGATATCACAATACTTTCATTCACATAAGAAACTAGCTTTTAACTATGCTTATAAGAGTGAGGACGTGGCAAAATAGTTTAGATTTTGATTGAATGTCGGTCTAAAACTATTTTACACCAAGATTGCATATATTTTAACTTTTTTTTTAACCATCCTATATGAGTAGTGATATTTGTACATTCAATTGATGACAACTTTGGTGACACCCTTGTTTTTCTCTCTTCTTATTGGTCAACAACAATGTAGAGAGAAAAAGAAAGAGGGAGGATAAGAATGTCATGTGAGTATGAGAGATAAAGTTGTTCAAAAGTTTTCATATAATGGTTGTACAAATATCATCTCGCGCGCACACATTGTCAACTCTTTTTTGTTTATTTGAAAGAAAAAAGAAACTCTTCTCTGTTTTAGAAACGAAGAGAATTGTCAAGCCCATACGAATTAAAACCCAACAATAATTAAGCAAAAATAACGACAGGGTATTCTAACTAAAAAGTTAAAATAATTAACAATAAATTATTTATCCATCAATGAGGAAATAAAACAAATAATAATAATTTAAAAAATGCCGACACAAAAAGAAAATCACATAAAATTACAAAAACGCATCAGAAAGACAACGCTATCCAAAGAGCCACACCGCTCAAAACAACCGGAGCCCCGAAACTTGACCTTGAACCCGAATCATCTGCAGCAGCAGGACCCTGTGAAGTCTCCGGCGAAGCTCCAGGGGATTTACTTGACGGAAGTGTCGCCGCCGGTGAATCCGCTGGAGTAGCCGAACTTGAAGGAATGCCGGAAGCCTCTGGTGGAGAAGAAACCGATGGAGCCTCGACCGGACTACTCACCGGAGACACTGCTGCAGTTGGTGGAGAACTCGCCGGAGATGAAACCGGTGGTGTGGCCGACACATTGTTGGAAGGACTGGTTGCCGGTGAAACCGATGACGCCGGAGACTTCGCCGGTGGGGCTGTTGCCGGTGGTGGGGTAGACACAGACCCAGATGGAGAAATCGCCGGAGTTTGTGAAGGCGGAGACAAAGTTGGAGACTTTGCAGGGGATACAGGAGAATTTGTCGGAGAAACTGAAACCGAAGACGGTGGTTTCGCCGGCGAAGGCGAAACCGATGACTTAGGAGAAGAAGCCGGAGCATTCTGTGCAAACAAAACTGTAAAGAACATTGAAAGTACGAAGAGTGAAAACAACTTATTCATTTTTGAAGTTTTTGAGGATTTGGAAAGTACGAGGAAGAATGAAACAATGGGTTAGTGAGTGTGTCGGAAAATTGTAGTAATAACAACGTTGGAAAGAATTGTAAGTGGTCGTGTTTGTGTTGTGGAAATATAAATGTGTCTGTTAAGAAATGTTGGTGTTGGGAATTTATAGAATATACTAGGAAGTTTTGGAGCGTTTGAGAAACTGAAATGTGACCGTTGCGATGGTTCACATGGTATAGCCAGTAAAGAGCCGTTAAGTGATGTCATTGGACCGAACTGACATGTTTTGTTTGGATTCTCTATATGGTGATTAAACAAATGAAACTACTAAGTTTGGATTAGATTTATGTTATTTAATTCGATATTTTATTGTCATGTTTCTTTGATCTTTTGGGTTGGGAGGGGTTGTGACTCTTGTGGGTGGGAGATGATATTGTGTTGGGGATTTAAATGAAGTGTTAAAAAAATCATCATGGTAAAACAATCTCAACGATTTAGGAATAAGTGGAGCGTTCGAGTTTAAACTTTAATTCATATATGAATTATGCAATGATTTTATCAACCAAACTAAATTAGTGAAGACGAAACGATGAACCATTTATTTCTTATAACTTGTTAGAGTTAATCAAGTTTAGTACTATCTTTTTAAGTAATTTATTTATTTATCCTTAAAAAAAGTAATTTATTTATTTAATTGTGTAACAAAAAAGTAATTAATTTGATTATTTTTTAATTAATTAAATCACAAATAATCAAAATAATTCTTTTTGATATTTATTTAATTTAATTAAATCATATTCAACAATTTGTCATCGTGAGCTTAACTCAGTTGGTATGGACAATGCATAAAATATGCAAGGTCCGGGGTTCAAACCCCGACCACCAACAATCAAGTCTTATTCCTCTAGGTGGAATCAATTACATGAATCAAAGAATGTCATAGTATTCTATCAAAAATCATGTATTTCTCTAATTCATTAATCTATATATCATTTTTTATAGTTTCTCTTATAGTTTTTTTTCTTCTAGGTTTTCTCGTACCTCTAGTGATTTGACTCTCCTTTATTTGATATATTCTCCTTACTATTCAATCTTGTTTATATCATCTTTTTTACTATAGGTACTACCTAACTCTTTCTAATGTTGTAATTTCTAATTCTACATTGTCTAGTCTTACCACACATCCAACGCGTCATCCTCATCTCAGTCACACTTAATTTATTTTTGTGTTGGTTTTTTACCATCCAACACTTTGTCACACCATCGTCAGTCTTATTGTGGTTCGATAAAATTTCCCTTCAACTTGAGAGGTATTTTTGCGTCACATGAAACACTTCAGGCAATCCTCCTTTCTAACTACCCAGCTTGAATCATATGTTTTACATCTCCTTCCATTTCTCCATCGTTTCATAATATAGACCCAAGATATTTAAATCGTGTAACTAATAGTATGATATGATCTCCAATTTTTATCTCTAAACTAGAAAAATTTAACCTTTTGCTAAAATTACATTACATAGCTTGCTTCTGCTCAGGTGGAAGCCATGCATTTCTAAGGTTTGTCTCCAACTCTTCAACCTCCCATTTAATTTCTCATTCAACTTTCCAAGTAGAACAATATCATCTGCAAAATGCATTCATCTTGTGTCCTATTGTTAAGGGAAATTGTCTGTGTCACCATGTATCCTCACACTAGTCGAGATCCCGTCATACATACCATGGATAGCTTGAATGACGGCAATCCAAACACATTTCTTTAGAGTGTGTTTGGATGAGGTAATTGGAAAATTTTAAAGAATTTAGAATGCTAGACAATTTAAATGATTCAATTAAATTACTTTTATTTCTCAATACTTTTGTTTGGATGGAGTAATAAAAAAATTCATTGTCCATTATTTTTGGGCAACTTTTATAAATTTTAAATTTTTTGGGCGAAATTTAAAAATTGAAATTAGGGGTCAATTTGTAAATTTTAAAAATTTGAGGGGTCGAATTTGCAATTTTTTGAAAATTTATTGGGGTCAAATTTCAATTTGAGGATCAAAATGCAAAATTTGAAAAATTATAACAATGAAGGATTTTGAAATTCTTAACTTTTATGTGTCATTTGAAATTCTCTAAATTTAACTTGAACAAAATACTTCATAAATTTCCATCATTTTGAAAATTCTTCAAATTATTATCCAAACAATGGAATTCACCTCAAAGTATTTGAATTCCTTCAAAACATTACATTCTCTCAAAACATTCCCTCATCCAAACACACTCTTAGGGTTTTCTACAAAATCTCTATAGGCACTCTATCATATAACTTCTCCAAATCAATGAAAACTAAGTGCAAGTCCTTTTGATCCATTCTATACCGCTTCTTCACACATTGTAGTAAGTAGATTGTTTTCATGGTCAACCTACTAGGCATAAAACCGAATTGACTTTCATTAACTTAAGTTTATTTTCATAGTCTTTTTCAATCACTCTTTCCCATAAATTTACGGTATGGCTCATAAGTTTAATCTCCTATAATTTGCACAATTTTGTATATCCCTCTTGTTCTTAAAGATCGACACTAAAGTGTTTCTTCTTCATTCATTTGTCATTTTGTTTGACCTCATAATCTCAATGATTTTTATTTTGAATCAGATGATTTTTTACTGAAAACCAATCAGAACTACTGCAAACACCCCTAATTCTCACATTACTCCTCTAAATATAATATAGAATATTATAAATAATTGATATATATCATTTAGATTATGATACATTTGGTGATATGATTTTAGCAAACAATATAGTCTCTCGCAATTATTCATACATTAGTGTACAAATGGTAAATTTTTTGCAGTCTGAAATCTATGAACCCTCAACTGTCCACCAACAAACAAATTAAAGACATGAATTCAGGGAATTGGCAAGATAACAAATGGTAATGGCAAATGAATTAGAGCAGAAATTTGATGGCTGATGGAATCGTATTAGGAGCAGAACTGTTGCAGAATTTATCTGGTTTTGCACCAGATCACACTTCAGAAGACAACATTCATTAGCTGCGTCATCCGCAGGTAGGTTTCTCAGTAAGGTAATATTATAGCGAGCTGGTTTATTATTTGATTGAAGGGTTAAATAAGTTTTTCGTCCCTATAAATATAACGAATTTTGATTGTAAGTTCCTGAAAAATTAAATTGAATGTTTTCATCCTCACAAAATTTTAATTTTGTTTTTGGTCCTTAATGACCACTTTATGTTCATGTGAATGCCAAGATTATAACTCTTTTATATTCAAATTGTATCCATGTTATGTCTGTTTATTATGTTAAAAAATGTCAAAATTATATCCGTCAGGGACAAAAAATAAAACAAAATTTTGTGAGGATGAAAGCTTCTCATTTTATTTCTTAGTGACGAAAACCAAAATTTGATATATTTATAAAGACGAAAAACTTATAAAACCTTTGATTGAATTTAGAGACAGTATGATCCTTGACGGTAATTGAAAGGAGACAAGATGTAACAGCCTATTTTTAGCTAGAATTATTTTATTTATTTATTATATGTATTTATATGTGCTTATTTGTCTTTGTGTCTATTTGATTTGAGATTAGTGGATTTTTGTCCTATAGGGGTATTTTAGTCATTTTTAGAATAAGGGGTATTTTGGTTATTTGGCGAGTAAGGGTGAATGAGTAAATTTTATTAATAATGTTATTTTTGGTGTTTTAGTGAGAATCGTTATTTTTACTAAGTTACTACTAGTGAGTTAGGTAATTATTTCGAGATAGAAATTATTCGATGTTCTAACAAATTAATGAGTGGTAACTTTTTAGAATTTATTGGTGAGAGTTTTAAGCCCATTATGGTTTGTAATAACTAAGTCCATTAAGGAAGAGTATATATTCATAACTCTTAAGGGAAAACTAAGTTAAACCATTCATTATTTCATTTCACAAACTTAGAGAGGTAAAGAGAGAAAGAAGAGAAGAATAGAGAAAGAAGATGAAGAGCTTGGAGAAGAGGGTAGCTAGAGACATGGGGCTAGAGAAGGAGAGTGAAGCCATAGCTAGTAACTTTTGAAGCTTTGAGGTAAGGGGATAGATTCTTTCACTCGAATAAGTTAGAAATCTCATTTTTCACTTTTGAGTCATAAGCACTTTTGTATGAATTATGATTTTGAAAGATGATTTTCGTGCTCATGATTATGTGATAAATTTGAGTATGTGAAATGTGTTGAAATCTTATTGTGGGTGCTTAAATTTCATGGTTTGATTATGTTGAAATGTTAACTTTGAAGTGTTAGCTTAAATGATGAAAAATGATGTTGTTGTTGTTGATTGTTGATGAATTCATGAATTTATGCTTGGAATGTTGTTGGGTTATGTTTTTTACGCTAATTCATGCTTTGAATATTGATATATGTGTTGTTGTGATTAAGTTGTCGTTGTTTGATGAGTTTTGTGAAAATGGATTAGAAATGGAAAAGTTTGATTTTGGTGAATTATAGTGAAATGATGATGTTGTTGTGATGAATTAACATGAATGAATTTTCTGTTTTAAATCACAAGTTTTGGATGTGGGGTTGTTTGGGAGAAAATTGTGTTTTGATTGAAAGAGTCGTTTTAAGCGTTTTTGGAAAATAAGTGATTTTGGGAGAAATTGGGATAAGTTGTTTTGGGATAGGAAAACATGGTTTTATGATAGAATGTGGTAGGTTTAAGTGATTGGAACACGTAGGAAAAAACATAATCGAAATTGGATCAACGGTCGGAATTTTATGCTCGAAACGGTGAAAACAGAAAATTGAAAAATCCTGGGCTGTCAAGGACGCACGACCATGCACCTCACAGGCACAGACCGTGTGTGTGGTTCGTTGTTGGCACACACGACCGTGTGTCCAACAGGCACGACCGTGCGCCCCTGATAGGTGCCCGGAAACCCGATTTTTTGTATTTTCGTGGACTTTTAAGTATCCTTATGAGTTCCAAACACCTAACCCTATCTAATTGAAGTATAATTGGATTTTTAGGAGTAGTTTAACTTGATCTTGATTTGAAAATGAATTGGTTTTGAAAAGTGATTAAAAATAGACGAACTTGGAAAAATTGAAACTTTAAACGAACTTTGTGAAGAGAATATGTTATGTTTAAACTTCTGGATTATTAGTTAACATGTAGGAATGTCGTGAAAGGTTGTTGACACTTGAAAACATTATTATGGTGAAATACTTGAAAATCGGTGTTTTGGGGCAAATGGATGAACTTTATCGAAATTGAGTTTTATGACTTTCAAAACTTGTAAATGGATTATAATCATGTTTGTATGATGGAATGATGAGGAGTTAATGATGATTGGATGTTTAATATGATGAATGTCATGAAGTGGTTAGTTGTCCGTCTTTTATGCAAGAGGTGATTTTGAAACATTATTGTTTTCTTTGAGGTGATAGTTGTTGATGATGATTATGTTGATGATTTTATTGATGATGATTTATTAATGATGATGAATTCTTACATTCAAAATGACGATGATATTGATGATGAACATGATATGTTGATGTGTTTGAACATGAATGCTTTCTTTTGGTGAAATACTTGAAAACATATATTTTGTGAAAATAGACGAACTTGGTCAAAATAAGAGTTTATGATCTTATAACTTGTAATTGGTTTTGTATTCATGATAATGTGATCAAATAAGAATGAATCAATGTTAGATTGGTGTATAATATGTTGGTTATCATGATTGGTGAATTGTCGTCTATTTGAGAATTGTATTATGTGAAACGATATTGTTTCTTTGTGGTGATGAATATTGATGATGATTTTTTTTTTAGGGATATCGATGATGATTTTGGCGATGACTCTTTTGTTAATTATGATTTGTTGATTGTATAGATGTAAATACTTGATAATGTAAATGATGATTTTTGTGAAGAACGTAATTGCCGGTGTTTATTACGTTAGTGGGTGAAAATATTATATGATGGTGAAAATTATATAATATGGAATTGATGATTTGTACATTGTCGAGTCTTTACTTGAAAGTCCATGCATTCACAGTCATGTTGAGTCTTTTGTGAAGAATGTAATTGCCGGTGTTTGTTACATTGCTTCTGCAGAACGTTATTGTCGGTGTTTGTTACGTTGGTGGATTCATACAGTAAAATTATCTTCGAAATCCAATTGGTACCACATGCATCTAGAAGAGCCTAGAACATTGCATGCATTTGAGATTGGTGATATGTGACATACCTGACGATGTGATTTGGTGATTATGTGCATTGGTGAAATTTGGTGAATTATATGAAATTGTGATTGGTGAATTATGTCACTTGGTGATTTATGTGATTGGTGAATAATGTGAATTTATGTGGAGATGTGTGCATGATGATGTTTGTTATTTTTGGTGTTGCTTCTACACTTGGTGATTTTATTTGATGATGGTTATTTTGGTGATAGTAATGAAGTGTGAATCATATGTATTTGACTTGGTGATTTCTTTGGTGATGATGATTTCTTTGCCTATACTTTTGAAATGATGAATTGTATTTGTTGAGTTGATTAGGCAAGAGTTGATGCGATCTATATGATTGATGTGAATTAGATGAATTATATGCATTATGTGAAATATGTGTTTTATGTAAAATGAGTGAAGTTACATTTATGATTATATTTTCTAAATGATGAGATTGGTTTAGTTTGACGATTAAGCTAAATAAAGAATGAGGTGAAAAATTCTTGTAATGATTGATGTTGTTAAGGTAATGAGCTTAAGATTGATGATCCGATTAAAGAATGAATATGCTTGCTATGCTAGGATAGAAGTATGATAACATGATTTATATAGAATTGGAGATAATATTCATGTGATGTTAGTATTCTAGGAGTGAAGAGTATGTATATGTGTTATGCTTGAAATCCTTGAATGCTTTTACTTGATTATATGTTATTATATAGAATATAATCTAACCCTTAGTGGTCGTTTAGTTGACCGCCTGCCTATTTGTATAAATGGATAGACGACATGCATGATTGATTTTCTTTATGCTTGTGAGTTGCTCGATGACTCGCTTTGGAGCTACCTCTTTTCTCTTTTGCTCGAGGTCTAGTTTAGGGCTCTAATTAGGGTGTCAAACTTGTTTATTTATTTACGTTTGTTGAGACTTGTTGCTCACTTAGTCATGAGATTTATTTGGTGATGTATTATGAGACATGATTGTTGAGATTTTGTATGTTGCTGAGACATTTTGTATTATGATTTTTCCGCTGCAAGCTTTTGAAAACATCGTTATGCATGTTTTGAATTAATTGAAGATGTAACATCTAAACTCTTTTGAATATTTTGTATTATTTGCATGTTTTATTGCGTTAAAAGGTTTAGGGTGTTATATACTTCATTGTCTTCTTCCAGCAACAAGTCGCTACAATAGGAAAAAAAACTCAAAAATGAAAAAAATAATAGAAAAAGGGCAGAAAAATGATTATTCTGATTTTTGTTGTTGCTCGCTTCTAGAGAGAGTTTATGTCGCAGAGAGCGCAAGAAAGATCGCAAGGGGGTGATTGCTTATAATGGTTGGTGCTAAATTATCTTAATGACACATATTAAGAAAATTAAAATTAAAAATTTTGCATTAAAAAAAATAAATATTTTGACTTTTTAGAAAATTGGCACGACTTTTAAGATCGGTACCATACTCCCTTCGGTCTCAAATAGAAGCAGTTTTTTATTTTTTAGGTTCATTTAATAAATGATGTATGTGATTTATAATATGGACTACATACATCATTTATTGAATGAATCTAAAAAGTGAAAAATTGCTTACATTTGAGATCGAAAGGAGTATATTAGGCTCGTTAACTTATGTTTTTAAAACACATGTTAGCATTTGCTTGACTTACATCGTCAAATTATATGTACACAGATGTTCCTTTGTTCCATTTTAATTGATATAATTTAAAAATGTGCACTATTCACATAACATATTTGACCAGATTTTTTTACTAATATACAAAAACAAATTGTATCATATGAGATAAGATGTTGATGAATTTGTCTCGATAAATATTTTTAAAATATCAAAATTTCATAATTTCTTATAATATATTATTAAATATATTTAAGATCAAAATTGTGCATTGATATACGTGATATAATCAAATGTGTCACATAGTACTTTATTTTTCAAAAAGTTTTTTTTTTTAATGCATTATCAATATAAACTATTTTACAATGTGAAAACAACAAAACCAATCATGTCCTTAAAAAAAGAAAAAAAAACCAATCATGTGTTTAACTTTAAAAAAGTTTATAATAAAAATGAAACATTTTAATGAGTTGATTAAATACTTTTTACACTAATTAAATTCTTTTCCAAATATAATGACTCTAGAATTATAACTTAATTTCAACGGATTAACTCAATTTAGATTTTTCATTAGAAGATTGAAACTTTTAACAAAAAAATCCCTTGTTCTAGAACAAATTTTAACCCTACCAAGTTTAAAAAAAGGAATAGACAAAAAATTCACACACAAAAAACAATATAGTAGTAACTTTCACTATGAGCAACCTAAAATAACCAAAGAAGATTAGATGAGTGGACAACTTCTCACACGTTAGGGTTTGCCTTCTGTCTGACTCTTCTTCTCTTCTCTTCTCTTCTACAACACGCTTCTCTCTCTTTTTCTTCTTCTTTCTTTCTTAGATCTCTCTCAAACCCTTTCAACGACGCCGTTTTGATCTTTATTATCATCTTTTTCTCCAAACCCTAAAATTAAAAATCGTTTTTTTAGGGGAAAAAAACCCTAATAATGGATGAAGCTGGTGAGAGCGGAGATCCCATGGATCAGTTCCACCGTAACGAAGCTATATCCGCTGTAGCTGATGATGGTTTTCTTGCTGAAGAAGATGATGATTATGAAGATCTTTACAACGATGTTAATGTTGGTGAGGGTTTTCTTCAATCGTTGAGGAAGAATGATGATTCGGGTGGTAGAATTGATGGGGTTGATGAGAAGAAGGTTCAATCGGGTTCGGTTGTTCAGGATCCGGTGGTTGGTGTTGTTGGTGAGGGAGTGAAGAGTGTTGGTGATGAATCTAGGGTTTCTGGGTTTCAGAATCAAGGGTTTAGAGGGGGGAATTCTGGAGTTGGATCGGGTTCTGGTGGCGGTGGTGGTGGAATTAGGGTTGAATTAGGTCAAGCATCTGGGAAATTGAGTGAAATTGAGGAACAGAGAGGTGGGAATGATGGTGTTGGAGTTCAGGGGATTGTACAGCAACAACAGCAGCAGCAGCAGCAGCAACAGCAACAACATGGTGGTGTTGTTGGAAACGATGGGTTGGTGAGACAAGTTCAAAGTGGTGTTGTTGGTGGTGGAGGGGTTAATCTTAATAGGGTTGGAGGAAATGGACCTGGAAATAATGTTATTGCTATTGGTGGTGGAGGAGGTGAAGTGGGAGGTGTTGGTGGTGGAGGAGGTGGTGGAGGAAGTACTTTGTTATTTGTGGGTGATTTGCATTGGTGGACTACTGATGCTGAGCTGGAAGCTGAGTTATGCAAGTATGGACAAGTGAAGGAGGTGAGGTTTTATGATGAGAAAGCTAGTGGGAAATCCAAAGGGTATTGTCAGGTTGAGTTTTATGAGGCATATGCTGCAACTGCTTGTAAGGAAGGGATGAATGGTCATTCGTTTAATGGGAGGCCGTGTGTTGTTGCTTTTGCGTCGCCTTTTACTGTTAAGAAAATGGGTGAGGCTCAGAATAATAGGAATCAACAGGTGAGCCAGACTGCCGGTGGAGGGGTTAACCCGGGAAGAAGGGGGCCTGCTGATGTGGGAGCTAAGCCTGCTGGTAGTAATATTGCAACGGGCGGTAATTATCAAGGTGGAGATGGGAATAATAATAATAACAATAATAATAACAATAGAGGTTATGGAAGAGGTAATTGGGGGAGAGGGAACAATCCTGGTATGGGTGGTAGAGGACCTGTCAATCCAATGAGAAATAGGGGTGGTGGGATAGGGGGTAGAGGTATAATTGGTAATGGTGGAAATGGGTTTGGACAGGGTATTGGTGCTGCCCCGCCGATGATGCATCCTCAGCAAATGATGAATCAGGGTTTTGATCCTGCATTTGGTGGTCCCATGGGTAGAATGGCAGGCTTTGGAGGCTATCCTGGTGGTCCGGCACCTCCGTTCTCGGGGATGATGCCTTCATTTCCTGGTGTTGGAGGTGTTGGTTTACCTGGAGTAGCACCTCATGTTAATCCTGCCTTTTTTGGAAGAGGGATGCCTGTGAATGGAATGGGGATGATGCCCCAATCGGGCATGGATGGTCCTAATATGGGAATGTGGCCGGATCCAAATATGGGCGGATGGGGTGGTGAGGAACCTGGTGGTGGCAGGGCTGGAGAGTCAAGTTATGGGGAGGAAGCAGCATCAGACCATCAGTATGGTGAGGTGAATCCTGATAGAGCTGGGTGGCAGAATACTATGAGGGAAAAAGATAGAGGATCCGAAAGGGACTGGTCCGGTTCTTCTGAGCGAAGGTACAGGGATGATAGAGATCAAGGGTATGAAAGAGATGCACCTAGAGAAAAAGATGCCGGACATGATCCTGAATGGCCAGAAAGAAAGCACCGTGATGATAGAGAGGTGGTTCGTGAACGATCTCGTGACCGTGATCGTGGTCGGGAAAAGTCTAGAGACCGCGAGCGCGAAAGGGGGGATCGAGATCGTGAGCGGGACAGATATAGGGAAGATAGGGACAGATATGCTGATCATCATAGGTACAGAGACCGTGAACCAGAGCACGATGAGGAGTGGGAACGGGGGCGATCGTCTAGAACTCACAGTAAATCAAGATTATCACAGGATGAGGAACACCATTCTAGGTCAAAAGATGCTGATTATGGAAAGAGGAGGCGGCTGACCTCTGAGTAAGACTTTCCCTTGAGGAAGGGAAGAATAGTTGCTGAAAAATCAGGATTTGTCATGGTTGTTTGGGTTTTCTGGTGGTGCTCCTCCGATCTAGAAGTTGTTGAGCAGCTGCCATTTCATTCACTTGTTCCAGTTGCATCTTGTTGGGAGTGTGTTTTTGCTCTCCTATGGAAATGGTTAGTTTCAAGACTCCATTCTCTGCATGCTTATATATGGTATTTGTCTTTCTATTTATGCAATGTGATGCCTGTCTGCTATGCTTATTATGATTTAAATACTGTAGACTGCAAATTTTAAAGCTTGTCAATATCTTATTTTAGGTTAAATATGAATCAAGTTTTTGCAAGTATAACTGCATTGTGGTTTTTCATTTGTCCATGTTTGCTTTTCTTTAATTTAGAACATCCTCCTTGCTGATTCAACCGCTTAAATATGATATTTTTTTTGTTCTTTTTCATGTTGTGTATATGTTATCAAGGTTTGCTTTCACTCTTTGTGGTAATATTTTGCATGTGATTCCTTTGCTGGTGTATTTTTTTTTGTTGTTTTCCTTTGCTATGATACCGTGGTTGACTTGAGTGCATGTTTGTATTTTTCTTGATCTGTTGAAGAACAAGCATGTCTTTGTTAAGACCAGGTGACTGTAAGACTATTGATGTTCAGTAAAATAGAAATACATCTGACATAGTCACATAATTCGTAATTCGCTTCGGTACGTGGTACGGGTACGCGGTACGCGACATAAGAAGAATTCAGTACGTGCGGGGGTATAGAGCTTCGGTACGTGGGGGTATAAAGTGAAATTTTTAAGTTATATTTCTTTTGAAAAACCAATACAAAATATGGGCCAAATTATTGGGCCATTCTTTTTTTTCTTTCAGAATAGCTGATTAAAATTCATTGTGGGCTAAACTAACCAAGCCCAATAGAAAACATGTCCAAGAGAAACCCTAACTTCATCCCCTTCCTCCTCCCAAACCAGAATAGCCGCCTCCTCCATTTCTTCATCCAATTTTCATCACTCTCACAGAATCTTTTAAACTCTCACAATCACCAGCACTCAAGATCTAGATCTAATTCCTATCTTCATCTTCGTAAAAATTTTATCGGTAAGCTTTTTTTCCTGGATTTTTCTGCGGGTACTCTTGGTACCCTTGTTCCGGTGAATTCCTACATGAATCTGAGCAAATCAGTACGCGGAAGTACCGCGAACCAATTCGCGGTTCTCCACCAAATCCGACGAATTATGTGGTAACAAGTTTATGGTAACAAGTTTGCCAGTCAATTCATTACAGTTGTTATCCCCTCCATGCTAAAATATGTTGGATAGAGGATCATACTGAAGTCCTGTGTTCTGTGTTCATATCTAGATGTTTTTATTTGCAATTCCTTGTATTAAGGGCTCCATTGGGAAATACCTAAGCTGTAAAGGTATCTTTGAACATGGATATGAGAGAGTTGAAAGTCATGTCTTAATATAATCCAAAATAATTCAGATACTGGAGAATGAAATGCTTGGTGTTAGGGCCATTCCCAGATTATTTTTATTTAAGATTTCTAAGCAAGCATGAAATCATATGTTTTTCTAGGGCTCTAAAGCAACTGAGTTGTAGTTGTCCATAGGTGTAGTTTGCTTGTGGTGTTTTATGTATTTTGGTTTTTTCCTTACTATAAAAATTATCTAATGTGCTGTTTAACTGAGTTGTGATAGTTTCCCCCCTTCTATATGTATTAAACCTGCTATTGCTTCTTTTTAATGCCATCTAAACTGCACCTATTATTGTTATGGACTTGTATGTTATGTAGGGACAATTGTTTGAGAAATGATACTGTTCATCTAAACCACTGGGTTGCTTTGAGGATAAAGTGCCATCAATATTGAAGAGCCAAGTCATGACAATCCTTTTTCTTACATTGAGAGTTGGAACTTTTGCTATGAAGATATTCACTTATGATTTGAATTTATGTTTTTATTAGCTCTTGATTAAACCAATGTTGTTGATGTAATGGGCTTAACTTGTCGAAGTCTGAAATGTTGCAGACTATTTAGAACTTGATTGTTTGAATGATGTACTAGGATTTAGTTGAGGATGTTGATTATGTGCCGTTTTTTTATTGGCTCTTGTTGTTGTATCATATTTTCCCACCATCCATTTTTTTGTTTTGTCCCTAACAATTAGTTAGTATACCGGTTGAGCATGCCAATTTTGTGTATTATGATGTAGAGAGCTAACCATTCAATTACTGTAAAGCTGGAGAATTGTATATATCACTTTCTCTTGTATATAAATGATATGTACTTCTCTGATTACAAATTTACAACCCATCTCCAGTTTTGTTGTATCTATACTTATCTTGTTTACAACTAGTTTAATGTAATCCAATTGTTACGAATTGGATTTTGAGAGTCTTGTTACTTTCTTTTGGCTTAAAGGGATAGTTTTGTTTGGATAGAGTATAATGTTATTCACTCTTCACCGAATTAAAACTAATTTAGGATATAATTCATTTACTTCCAATGTAGGGATTGACTGCATGTTTGGATATGGTATATTTGGCAGAATTATGGTATGTCACTATGGTATTAATAAAAGTTATACCTGTCTTCAACAAAATTATGGTGTCACCGTGATTTGCCAAATTTGCCGAGCTAGACATTCACCGAGTTTGATTTATCTAGTTCATTGCAATATGTCTTGTTAGGGTTTCTGTGGTGTCCGGATGTTTTTTCTTTCTTGGAGTCTTTTGAGAAATTGTTTACTAAATGAATAAAATCAATTTGGTATATTCCTTTATTTTCACTAGGCTAACCTTCCCTTCCAAAATGTCGGTAAGATTTGCTCTACTAATGTTGTTCCTTCTATGCAATAGTTTCTTATGAAATGCATGCTACTAACATAGCATAATGGTAGTGTACTTTGAGTGGATGTTATTGTGTGTTTTACTGATAAATTTTCTTCATTTAGGTCGTGCTGCTCAACCGGTTATTTTATAGGAATTAATATTTTCAAATCCTAAAGTATGGTATGGTGGCCATTTATTTGCAGTTAATTAAACAGCAAAATATCCTAATACTACTAGCATTTGCAGCATTTATATAGGCATTCAATGAAGTAGGAAATTATTTGTTCCTACCAGCATTCAATAAAGTTCTAATTTAGTCACCCTACCTTGAAAATACCGTGTGCTCGATATGAATTTTCAAGTGGTTGTAGCTCCACCAACTATGCAATTTCAACTTAAAATTAATTTTCGTTCAAACAAAAATAACTTAAAATTGATTTGTTACTACTCCCTCCATCTCATCTATAGGGCTCGTCTAACATGTGCAATATTGTACATGTTAAAACAACTAAAAATAACAAGTTTTTATTGAAAAACAACTAAAGTTATATATTTAATACAAAATGTGCAAGTTTCAATACAAAGTTACAACTTTAAACTTCTTAACATGTGCAAATTTTTCTTTATAAATAAACCTAACTTGAAGGTCTCCAATGAAAGGAGTTTATGAAAAATTATATTATTATCTCATAAAAGAAGATTGTTTATTTTCATACCATCTACTACCTCTGTCCCTAGATATAAGACTCTTTTGACAAAATTACGAAATTAAGAAAGTTGATATTTGTATTAAAGTTGTTTGTAATCACTATATTTATTTATTGTTTATTGAAGAAAAAGATGTATAATAAATAACGGTATGTAGGTAAAGAAATAATTAATGTAGCTATAAATAGCAAATGAGTTTTATAAAAAGGGACAAAAAATATTTTTAAAATGGTCTTATAATTAGGGACGTGGGTAGTATTAAGTAAACACTTTGGGGGCAAATAATGTCATTTTGATGGTTGCCTCTAAGAGCATAAATATCGGTTAGCTTTTAGAGTGTCTTTGCAGAGATTTATGACACTGTGTCAGAATTTCACTTTGTCGAACAAGTGTCGTGGTTCTGCATTGCCACCGTTCCTTTTCTACTTTTTTGATGTAAAAAATAATATAAAATTAGAATGTGATTTTAAACTAAAAATTTGAGGTATATTGTGTGATTAGGTGGGACTCAATTTAGAGTTTTAGATGATTAGTATGAATATTTAGAAAATGTAGTTGAGTGGTTTAAATGATTGAAAAATTTGAAGTAAGAATTATATATTTGTATGATGTTCATTTATACCATCAATGTGGATGAATGTAGATGCTCTAAGGGTTGATTAGAACTAAGCCTCCGGCTTAGAATAGCTCTAAAAATAGGTTTATGACTTAATACTTTCCTGCATTGCTGTTGAATGAGAACATAATTTGCTAAACTAAGGTAAATGTTTTTTGTTGACCAATTAAGTATTTCTCCCATTTTGATATTTTCAACTAAAGCAACACAATCTCCAACACCTTCCTGAAAAAAAATTGGACCAAACACTACAAGAAAAGAAGAAATATTTCACGTTTATGGCTGATCAGAACAAAACACACAAGATAAATCGTGAAAGGATGGAAGAACATCCCTAGTTGGAAGCCTTCCTTGACACAATGTCCACATCATTCCTTGTAATTTTGAAGTTACTCTATAGAGCTTACGAGAATAGGGACGAATCAATACACTGATTATAAAAGAGAGAAAATGAGTATATCAAGAGCTTAAAAAAAAAAGCCTTTCAAATTATTGGTACGAGAAGAATTAATTAAAAATAAATAAAAAAATAAAAAAATGTATTGGATATGCTAACAATTGTTCTAAGAACATTTGTTAAGAGATCTAAAATGAAAATTTTATTTTAGAAATTGCGTATTCAACACATTGAAACTTATGAAAATTGTGTATTCAACATATTAAAACTTTAAAATACAAATTTTTCTATATCAAAATAGGATAGGTTGGCCTACAGGGACCTATGACCTAGCCTACGATAGGTCAAGTTAGGTCAGACTTTTTTCCTAAATAGAGAAGGGTCAAACTTTTTCAAGGTTTATTTAGTTAAAAAAGGCTACGCGATATACCATAAAAAACCTTTTAGACCTATCAGGCCGACCTACTTAACTAAATACAAATAATATTATTTATTACTAATATTATTATATTGTATTTTGTACTATGAATAATACAAGTGAATATAATTTCATTGATTGATCTATTAATTCACTGGTCACAATATACAGTCAAATTCTCTTAAAAATTCACGTTAAATATCAAATGGGCATTTAAATATCATTGATATATTAATTTACTAGCCTATATAAACTTATAACGCATTAACGATTTATAATGTTCAAAAGAAATAAGCTTTTAAACAGGATGACATATTATATCAGGTTTTCAAAAGGCCAGACACAGGTATAAAAAATAAGCATATGACAGGCCGCAAGCCAGAATTAGACCTAAATTTTTTTGACATGATAGACTTAGGTCTTGCAAAACCTAACCCGGCCTACCATATTCTCACCCTTACTCAATTACTCTTCACTAATTTTAACATAATATTACTATTTTTATTCTCTTAACTAATTCTTAAAGACACTCTTTAACATTTTTCTTAAACTAATGTTAAAGATTTAAAAATCCTGATTTTAAACCTAAACAAAAAAAAATTAAAATTTTTTGTGAAAATGACACTTGAATTTTGATGTCTTGGAAACAAGTTCCACGTGGGAAAGAAGAATTTTGCTCTTTATCCAAATGGTTATGCTCATTCCCAAAGTAAATGTCTGAATTGCCCCTGCGTAAGTTAACATGCGCTACTTGAGTTAAGTCACGTTACGTGAGTTAAGTCACGCGACGTGAGTTAACTCACGCTGGGTACTATTTTCGTTCAAAACCTAGCCGGCAACCACAAAGCTCCATTTTTTCTTTCCCTTCACCTCCAAAAACCCAAAAAGTGCGAATTTTTGGGTCAAAATCTTCGTTTCAAATCATTGCAAATCGTCAGGAAGCAAGTTTCTACGTTAATCAAGCATCAAAGAACAGGTAATGTACCGTCAAAACTCATCCTTTTTTCCTGGTTTTTCTGCAACTTACGTCATTTTTTTCCAGTAGGTGATAGGGCTGAGCGTGAGTTAACTCACGCTAGTTGTAAGTGCTGCGTGAGTTAACTCACGCAGAAGGATAACACTAGTGTGGGTTAACTCACGCTACTGTGATGCCCAAATTTTGAAATTTTGCGCCACTTTTTTTACTTGCTTTGCTTGTGGCACAAGTTATTTATTTATTTTTTCTTGGTTTTTTTTTATTGAGTAGACATTGAGTGGCATGGTTGAAAATGTGGCGGAGGATGGCATTGAGCCGAAACAGAGCAAAAACAAAGCTTCCGGCGTAGGCGTATGTTCCGGCGAAGGCAAACCAACCAATGATGTGAAGTTTAAAGTGAAAATTTCTTTTCAAGTTGAAGCTCACATTGTGAATAATCAAGCAAAATCGGTACCTACTGGTAACTTTGAAGAAAATCGTAAACCGGTACCTACCGGTGTTTGTGTTATTGAAGCAAACACCGGGTCATTTTTTACAACAATTGAAAGATGGAAAGATCGAGAAGAATTACTTGGTTGGGTTCGTCGACAAGCGGCTAGGGCCGGATTTACTATTTCTGTAGATAAATCTAGTACAATAACGCCATACATGACGATGCAATGTGAGAGGAGTGGTGAATACAAGCCACCTAAGACGAGGAAGAAACCGAAGCTTGAAGGCACGGGCACAATGAAATGTAATTGTCTGTTTATGTTGAAATTCTTCTTTGATAGAAAAAACTCAAGATTGGTGGATTGCAATGCTTTGTGGAATTCACAACCATGACTTGGCGCCAAAGTTATCCGGCCACCTTCTTGCGGGTCGACTAAAAGCGGAGGAGAAGCAAAGAGTTATCAACATGACAAAGAGCTTGGCAAAGCCTAGGAATATTCTCACGGATTTGAAAGAAAAAAACAAAGAAAGTTTGACACTCATCAAGCAAGTGTATAATGCGTGAACTAGATGGCGCAAGGGGCAAAGAGAGGACAAAACGGAGTTGCAATACTTGGTTACAAAGTTGGAGCAGCATCAATATGTCTATTTCACAAGAGCAAATAGCAAGGAAACCACTCTTGAAGATTTATTCTTTGCTCATCCGGATTCAATTGATATGTTTAACACTTTTCCCACTGTTTTGGTCATGGACTCCACCTACAAAACCAATACCTACTGAATGCCTTTATTTGAGATTGTTGGTGTCACCTCTACCAAAATGACCTATTCGGTTGTGTTTGCCTTTCTTTCCTTTGAAAGAGAGAATAACATCATTTGGACGCTTGAGATGTTGGTTGGTCTTTTGACCTCAAAACGCAGCATGCCTAAGGTGATTGTCACCAATGGGGACCCCGCTTTGATGAAAGCCGTTGCCGAAGTTCTCCCTAAAACGGACCATGTATTTTGCTATTTTCATATTGAGAAGAATCTCAAATCTAGGTGCGTCACGGATTGTAGAGTCAATGCCAATCCTTCGAAAGCAAAAGTTGTTGACAAAGATGCGAAGGAAGCAAATAATGACAAGTATTGTGAGCTTGTTAAGAAAATAGTGAGGGCTTGGAGAGATGTGGTTAAATCTCCTACGTAAGATTCATTTGCAATTGCATGGTTGACATTCAAAGACGAGGTATGCGTGTCGTTTCCATTGTTTGTTAAGAAGGATTTTGCGAGGGCATGGACGAATAAATACTTGCATCTAGGGTGTAGAACCACCAACATTGTTGAATAGGCTCATGCACAATTGAAAAGATACTTGAGGAGTAGTGTGGGAGATTTGGCATCATGTTGGCATGAAATTGACAAAATGTTGAAAAACCAATTTGGTGAGATACAAGGGAGTTTTGGGAAGAGCATAACCGTCATGGTACACAAATACAAAAAAAACAAATTATTCTCGGAGTTGGAGGGGTATGTCTCTAATGCCGCTTTGGGTTTCATCGATGAAGAATTTGAACGCTCTAGGAGATTCAGCTTTGCTAAAGAAGATTGTGGTTGTGTGCAAATGGCAACGTTCGAGTTACCTTGTGCTTGTATTCTTGCCGAGAAGAGAAAGAAAAAAATTGCCTATTATTTTGGATGAAATACACCCTCATTGGCGAAGGTTAAGTGTAATTGGACAAGAGGTTGATGCTCATTTTTCGGTTACGGAGGAATGAGACGCCATTCAAGAACGTATCAAGAGGGCCCCTTGCAAGATGAAACTCTTCATCAAATACAAGTTGCGTGAACTAGGATTTCCAGAGGAGACAATGTTAAAGCCACCTCCGAAAAAAGTGGCCACCAAGGGAGCACCTAAAAGGGTGAAGTCTACACCGAAAATGAGGTCCACGGGTCGAATCCCCTCTAGGCGGGAGACTATTGATGCTCAAAATCCCGATAGTCAATGCTCACATGGCAAGAGTAATGTTCCAAAGAGTAAAGGTTCACGTCTTGGCACTTGCTCCCGCTCACAAGCTTCAACCCCTACTTCAAAACCAAAACCTTATTTGCAAATATCATACATTTCACAAATTCCATATCTCATGAGACCTTATGTTGAAGACATTGTGAATGTTAGAGGAGATGGTAATTGTGGTTTCCGGGTCGTAGCTAGGCACATGGGATTGAATGAGGAAGATCATGTTTTGGTTCGTCATGCACTTATTAATGAGTTGAAAAATCACAAGAGTGACTACTTGCCGATATATGCTACCAAGAGGCGTTACAAACTTATCTTCGGCGGTTTACACCCTCCAACAAGTAAAAGTGGTATTGCGACTCCAGAGAAGTGGTTGACCACTCCGGATATGGGTCACATCATTGCTAGTTGCTACAATAAAGCAGTTGTTCTATTGACTTTGCCCGAAATGGGTGGTTCGTGTGAGACATATTTTTCAATCTGGAGTGCTCCACCACTTAAGCCACATTCCAACATAATGTGCCTTTGCTTAATTCCAGACCACATTTTTCATGTGAAGTTGAAAGAAAATTGTCCGCTACCACCTCCTTGTAAGGAGTGGATGACTCACAAGATTGGTGAGGCGGGGCAATGGCTTTTTGTGTTTTTGGATAGACAAGCCGCCTTCGATGACCTCATGTCTAAGGAGCCGATGTCGCCAAAGAAACCAACAAATGAGCACAATCTTATTAATTTGTACACTCCAGAAAAGCCAAAGCAAGAGATCGAAGTCATGGATGAAGACGAAGATTATGCACTATCACTAGTCTAATTAGATAAGTTATGACACTTTTGGGTCGGTCGGTGTTCGTCCTATTTTTTGGTGGTATTGCACCCCAACATGTTTTTTGGTGGCTGATTGTGTAATTTGGATATTTATGGCCAATATGTAACTAATGTTATATATTATATAAATATATGAAATGAATTATTTTTTGGATCATTTACGTGTGATTAAGTGATTACGGGTCATTACCGGCGAATTTGTGAAATTTGGACCGTTTGGATCATTATGTGTGATTACGTGATTGTAAGAAAAACAATGTTTTTGTGTAATTTTGTTCGATTATGTCGAACTATCCGATAATCTTGTTAAACTGGCGTAATTCGGTTAAGTTATGAATGTGACGTGATTACGAGTCATTCTAGACTTTTTCTAAGTCTGTTCATTAACTGGTTGCATTTAATGCAGATTCTGCTGTCTGCTATGAACGTGAGTTAACTCCCGTTAGTACAAAGGACAACGTGAGTTAACTCACGCTGCAACATGCTGCAATTAACACTAGCGCATGTTAAGTCACACAACGTGAGTTAACATACATTGCCATTTGTATTAGCATGAGTTAACATGCATATGGGTATTTTGGACTTTTACTTTGGGAATGAGCAAATCGATTTGGGTAAAGAGCGCAAAATCAAAAGGAGCCAAATACAAACGAAATCTCTAGTCTAGTCTAGTAGAATTTCCAAACAAAAGAAGAAAAAAAATGACTAGTTGAATTTTTCTCTCTCTTCAATACGCACCGTTTTCTTCTTCATTTTCTTTTACTCCATTTTCTTTTATCTTTCTTCAAAACCCTAATTTGAACAAAGAAAAAAAGAGGGAAAGAGAGAGAAACCCTAGAATGGACGAAGACGGAGGGCACGACGGTGATCAATTCCACCGCAACGAAGCCATATCCGCCGTCACCGATGATGGTTTCATAGCCGAAGAAGATGAAGATTACGAAGATCTTTACAACGATGTTAATGTTGGTGAGGGTTTTCGTCAATCTTTGCAAAAAAATGAGCTTTCAGAAGTTAAAATTGACGCCGTTGAAGAAAAGAAGCTTCCTCCACCACCGCCGTTGCCACTGCCGCCGCCACCACCGCTGACAGCTCAGGTTGCAGGTGGGGTTTCTGGGTTTCAGAATCAAGAGCTTATAGGGAATGAAGTGGGTGTTCAAGGAGGTGGGATTAGGGTTGAATTAGGGCAAAAAGCTGCTACCTTGAGTGGGATTGGGGAACAGGGTGGTAATGCTGGGGTTGAGTTGCAGGGGATTATTGGGCAACAACAACAACCACCAGTTGGGGTTGGTGGTTTTGTCGGGGGTGTTGGAAATGATGGGTTGATGAGACAAGGTCAAGGTGGGGGTGTTGGTGGAGGAAGTGGGGGTGCAGGTGGTGGTGGAGGAAGTACTGTATTGTTTGTGGGTGATTTGCATTGGTGGACTACTGATGCTGATTTGGAAGCTGAGCTTTGTAAGTATGGACAAGTGAAGGATGTGAGGTTTTTCGACGAGAAAGCTAGTGGGAAATCGAAGGGGTACTGTCAGGTTGAGTTTTATGATCCTTTAGCTACAACTGCTTGTAAGGAAGGGATGAATGGTCATTTGTTTAATGGTAGGCCGTGTGTTGTATCTTATGCGAATCCTTATACTGTTAAGAAAATGGGAGAGGCTTTGAATAATAGGAATCAACCAGTGAACCAAACTGCCGGGGCGAACCAGGGAAGGAGAGGACCTGCTGAGGTTGGAGGGGTTAAGCCGGGTGGTGGTAACGTTGGGACTGGTGGTAACTACCAAGGTGGAGATGGGAATACTAATAATAATAGAGGTGGTGGAAGAGGTAATTGGGGGAGAGGGAACAATCCTGGGATGGGGAATAGAGGACATGGTAATCCGATGAGGAATAGGGGCGGTGGGATGGGTGGTAGAGGTATGATTGGTAATGCTGGAAATGGGTATGGACCTGGTATTGGCGCTGTCCCGCCTATGATGCATCCGGGTTTTGATCCTTCATTTGGTGGTCCCATTGGTCGAGTGGGTGGCTATGCAGGCTATCCCGGTGGCCCAACGCCTCCGTTCTCTGGTATGATGCCTTCATACCCTGGTATGCATGGAGTAGCACCTCATGTTAATCCTGGCTTTTTTGGAAGAGGGATGCATATGAATGCTATAGGGATGGTCCCACCATCAGGTATGGATGGTCCTAATATGGGAATGTGGCCGGATCCAAATATGGGTGGATGGGGTGGTGATGAACTTGGTGGTGGCAAGGTTGCAGAGTCAAGTTATGGGGAGGAAGCCGCATCTGACCATCAGTATGGTGAGGTGAATCCTGATAGAGCTGGTTGGCCTAATGCAATGAGAGAAAAAGATAGAGGATCAGAGAGGGATTGGTCGGGTACTTCTGAACGAAAGTTCAAGGATGATAGGGATCATGAATATGAGAGAGAAGCACCTAGAGAAAAAGATGTGGGCCATGACCATGAAGAAAGAAGGAATCGTGATGATAGAGAGATGGGACGAGAACGGTCTCGGGACCGTGATCGTGCAAGATCTCGAGACCATGATCGTGACCGCGAAAGGGGCCGGGAGCGTGACCGTGAGCGTGACAGGCACAGGGAAGACAGGGACAAGTTTGCTGATCATCATAGATACAAAGACCGTGACTCACCGCATGATGATGAATGGGAGAGGGGACGATCTTCTAGGACTCGTAGCAAATCACGATTATCAACACATGAGGAGGAACATCATTCTAGAAAAGAATCTGATTATGGAAAGAGGAGGCGGCTTACCTCCGATTAACATTGTATGCTGCTTATTATATCTGAGTATTTTTGTAGAAGAAGGAAAGAATAGTAACCAAAAAATCCGGATTTGTCATTGTTGTTTGAATTCTCTGGTTGTGCACCTCTGGTTCAGAAGTTGTTAAGCAGCTGTTTCATTTCATTTATGGTTGCTTTTTGTTAGGAGCATGAGTTTTTCTACGGGAAAGGTTAGTTTTAAGACATGTGCTCTGTCTATTTGTTTTATTGGTTCTTTTTGTTACATACCTGCTTCCTGCAAATGCTTATTATGATGAGTAAAAGTATAATCCTAAATGATTTTTCTTTACTGCGTTGCTTTAAGGAAATTATCCATTGATAGAGAACTAATTGTAAACTAAGACTCTGTCTTAAGCCTTCATCATAGACGACAACAAAATAGAAAAGATTACTGTTGATTGTTCTTTGAAGTTTTTAGTTAGTTGATTTTCCATGGGCATTAGAATATTCTGAATACTGCCTTATGTGATGAATCGGCATTAAGTCTTTGAAGTTCTGTGAATATATAATTATTCAAAGCTCAATATAGAATTTTAAGATTAGGCCTACTAGAAGTGAACTATAGCTTATGAGCTGCCTGTTACCTGTTGATATGTAATGGTTAAGTGGGAAACAAACATTTTTCAATATTTATTTTTTGTAGTAGTTTGTACTTTTGTTTTGAGCGAATTGTAGAGGCTTTTGGGGCAATTAGGGTGATTCCTTTTTAGTTTTATTGTTTAATTTTTACTTTGAATGTGTCTGTTTTATGGTTTTATCATATGTCTGAATTTATCTTTTGTTTTTTCTCCCCTTTGTGGTATTTTTGGTAGAGGTACCTTTATGTTGTGATTTTTTAAATATGTGATCATATCAAAGTCCTATATTCATTAGTGTATGCATTTATCTTGGGTCCCATATATTAATAGCCCATTTGTTTTTAGTGAAAGAAAGTATTATGTTTTGCTTTAAGCATATAATTTATAAACGATCGAGCTTTAAATGATTTGTGATTCCATGGCCTTTTAGAGTTGATAAACCTTGTATTCCCTCAAAAGTAAAGGTGACTTTCAATTATATTCTCTTAGATTGATATGGTGTATTAGGATGTGATGCAAGAGAGAAAGCATGGACCCATGTTTATACTAGCAAATAAGCTAAATACTATAGATTGTTAACCATCCAATTCTATTCAAATAAGGGAACAAATAACTTATTGAAGACCCGTTAAGAATAAGATATTTCCCTGAGAACATAGAATCCTTAGAAATAAGGTAACACAGTTATTGTAATCTATTGAGCATTATTTTCTTCTTCTAAGGTAAATATGTTGTAGACATGCCAGCATTAATATTTCCAAGAACATTTGTATATGCAATTCTATGATCTTAAAGTCTAAACTCTTTGTATGAAGTTGTCCCAAAATGGTTTGCGAGGTTAATGCATCCTTTCTCATTGCTCCTCTTTTTCATTTTCAAATTTATTTCTTTTTCTATATTTGCTGTTTTACTGCATTTCTGTAATACTATTTTTTCCTTTTTATATGAATGATGTCTTCTTTATGTTACTGCCATTTAAATTGCAAATACTTTTGTTATTTTGCAGGGACAATCTTTTTAGAAATGCTGTTCTTTCAAATTCTGATTGCTTTGCGGATGATAGTGCCTTCAATATTGGAGATTCAAGAAATGACAATCCTTTTCTTAATGAGAAGTGGAACTTTACTACAAATTTATTAGCTTTTATTTGCATTTATCTTTTAGTTAATGTGCACAATGAAACCAAAAATGTTGATGTAATTTAACTTGCTGAAATCTGTCATCTAGTAGACTGTTTAGAACTTTTTGTTTGAATGATGTAATTTAGTTGAGGTTGTTGATGATGTGCCCTCTTTAATCGGCTCACTGTTGTAACATTATTCCCATCATTCTTTCAATGTTTCCTTCCCAACATTTTGACAGAGCTTGAAAATTCTAGTTATTATGATGTAGAGAGAGCTAACCATTCAATTACTGTAATCATTCATTGCTGGAGAATTGTATATTATTGCTGGAGAATTGTATATTACGTTTTCATGTATATATTGATATTTATTTTTCTGATTAAGGCTGTATCCATCTCTAGTTCTGTCCTTTTGCTCCTGTCTAGTATATAACTAGCCAAATGGAATTCAACAGTAGTGGAGGTCTTTATTCTGTTGATATCTCGTTTCTCTTCTGGGTCTCGAATGCATGATTTTTCTCAAGTTTTTTTATCCAGGAGCGCAGAAAAATGTTGGGGTTTAGAGTGAGAAGCTCTAATCTCTCTCCAAACTCTCCCATACCCTGTGAGCTGCAAGGCTTGATTAGGGTTCCTCTCCTCTAGTTTTCTGGAGATCTCCCTCCTCTATAAAGGTTCTCCCCCCATCAATTGTTTTTCTTTTTATCCTCTATTTTCTCAAACGACATCCTTCCCATCTCTCACAAGTTTCCAGCACCTCCTCTCTCCCATGAGTCGTCCACCACGTTGTCTTTTTCCCCATGCTTGTCTGGCGCTTGCTCCTCTGGCCCTTATTGGGAGTGGAGAAACCCCCATCAAATGCACCGCCCTTGCCCTTTTACTTTCCTCTTCCATCAACAACTCTGAGGTCTAATTGACCTATGCCAAAGTTGCGAGGTTTTGGTTTGGTATGTCAATTACTTGCTGTATCAATATCTACTGTTTGTGCTTTGTACCTTTTTGCTGACTTTTAGAATTATGTTCGTGTATTTTGGTGTATATTGTTTGGTGAGTTTCAAAAGTGTTGAGTATTTAGATACTACAAATTGTGGATTTCGGACATGTTCGGTCGCCGCCAATCCCAACATTACCCCTTGTAGTTTATGCTCTCTCTAAATGTGTTCGTTTTAATTTGTGGTTTATGCCCTTGTGGTTTATGCTCTCTCTAAATGTGTTAGTTTTAATCTGTAGTTCATTCTTGTTTGTACCTCTCTTTGGTCTACAAATTAAATGACATATTTTCTATAACAAAAAAAGTTCTTGTAAATTATGAATACTATGATATACAAATTGGTATTACGTTTCTCATGTTCCTGCCTGAGAGTCTGGTGAGAAACGTAATACCAGGGTTTAAATTACGAATTTTACTGTAGATGAAGGGTTTAAATTTTATTGGAAAGTAATTTGTGTTATATTGGTATCAACAATGACAATGTTACTAACTTCTTCAAAAAAAAACAACGACAATGTTACAAATGAAAGGAATTGAGGAAATAATTGGAGAATCCCTTAACATAACCCCAATGTCAAAAGCTAGGTATAGCTCCATGCATTAGTCAATCCAATTAACTTGATGTCTTGCTTCTTCAAAAAACTTGGTGCCTTCTAAATGCGGACAGTTGCATCATATTGATGGGAAGTTCTTGCACTTGTTACTAGTATCTCACGATACATGTGAATATAAACAACATTCTATATAAATCTTTAGTGTGTTTATTTTGGACATAAATTTTATCTTGAATTATATGATTGATTATGGTGAATTCTAATTCACTATGATGAGTCTTAATCACTCTAACGAATTACTACATAAACTTTGTCTAGCAAATATTATTTTGAGCAATGTTATTTAGTACGAATCAACAATTTTTTCTGTTTTTAAAGTGAGTATAATATTAGATCCGTGACAGAAAACAAGTTGTGGTTAGAATAAGCCATTCAACATCTTTAGTCGATTTTCTTTAAAGTATTTGGTCTTAACAGAGCATTTCCCATAGATTTACTTATTTTGTAAACTTTGTACATTTAATCAATTGTCGTTCATAATTTGATTTATTTATGATTTGAATATTGAATTATTTTGATATTTTCATGTAATATTTCAACTTATAATTTTCCTGTCACTTATTTCTAGTTAAAAATGTCATATTTTTACCATTAATGTATCTTTCGAGGTAAATTCTTAGGTACCTTAGAGTTTTGTTGGATATCAGTATGCTCTATGCAAAATTTGTTTAATATTTGGATTTATTTTAAAATAAATTAAAATGAAAATATTACATGTCATTAAATGATTGGATGATGGATACATCCAAATTACATTACATTGGTATTGTATTCACCTTAATAATATTGACCTATTCATGAATCTGAACAAAAAAACTCCTTCCAATTCACAATATAAATCAAGATTTGATAAACATGATCCAAACCAGATGCTCAATTACCGTAAAAGAAGCTTGTCAAACAACAAAAAGTGTCAAACTAGATTTACTCAATCAAAATAATAGGTGATAAGCACATTAGTTTCAGATTTCTTATGAACAAATTGATAAGAGTAGCCACAAAAATAATCCATACTGGTATGTTTATATTCTTCTTGCCACCAACAGTTTTAACGGAAAATAAAAATGCAAATGAAAATGAGACTAACCTTAGTAATCAATGGAAACAAACATTTTTTTTTCTTTCGGAGAGGAAATGGAAACAAACATTGGTAGCCTCTTATCTTTCATTTCACTTAACGAACACTGACATGTGAATCTTAAAATCAGTTCCACTTATAGAAACCTCAAAATGCAACTGAAGACCATCATTACATAGAAAAAGAATAAGATTTGACCAGAGTAAAAGTGATACAATACCAATAAAATATTTTCTATTGTACAACACTACAACAGTCAAAATTACAATTACAGATTTCTTGGCTTAGGAGTGTGCCTCACTTTACATAATGGCAATCAATCACCAATGATATCATAACATAAATCCACAAACCAACACTATCATTATTAACTAATAACAATATATCAATAACTAAACATGGTCACACCATACACATAAATCAAAGGAGCAACTTTCTTTACCCTACATTTCTAAAAAATCACATATTTTTTCAAGTATACTTTCGAATAACACAAAATTGACGTTTTTCCGAATGTGTACATGTAGAGTGAAATTGAGAGTGTGGAAATTTCCTCCCCATAAATCAAATATGTAACTTTATCCACCCACATTTTTCAAAAACCACGTATGATTTCGAAAATATATATCCAGACAACACAAAAACTCTTGATTTGTCTGAAAATACATATGAGACCGACTCAAAAACAGTTTTTCAGTAGGAAAAGTTCTTTTTCCCTATATAAGAGTAATTTTACCCGCACTGTTTTTTCTCGCGTCCTAAATCCAAAAAAATATATTGGTTTTCCATTCGAATGGATAAATCGAGATGAAAGCGGTTTTTAAAAAACACGGATGGGTGGGAAAAGAAGCTTCCCTCTTAAGAAATGTCTATCTGGGCCTACCGGTATTAGACCCAGGCCCAGGATACCCAGGCCCACCCTTACCCATAACTTGATGAAACCCACCACCACCACCAGAACCATACACGTGTCCCTGATGCATCATAACACCACCATAACCACCACTCTCATAAGAACTATTATTATTAACACTATTAGAACCTTGCGGCGCGTCTTTATCACGCGCCCCCACTGTCTTCTCACCTTCCATCTCCCTAAACCTCTGAAGATAACCTTTCAACGGCTCAACATACTCCTCGAACCCCAGCGTCGTCATCGCCCAAAGCAAATCATCGCCGTTGATCGTCTTCCGCTTCTCACGTTGACACTTATCAGAGGCTTCGCCGGTGATGAAGCTGATGAACTCTGAAACACACTCCTGAACTGTTTCCTTTGCGTCTTTTGAGATCTTCGCGTTCGCTGGTAGTGCTTTTTTCATGATCCTGCTTACGTTTGCTATTGGAAGGAATCGGTCTTGTTCTCGTGGTGACATCTCGCTTCCGTGTGCGTTTGATCCTCCGCCGTGTGGTCCTCCGGAGTCGTTGTCGGAGTCCGCCATCGTGAACTTCAACTCGGATTGCGTTGACTCAGTTTCCTGCAAAATTGAATTACTGTATTCGGAAAAAACTCACCAGAATCATGGAATTTGAAGTGCTGGAGTGATTTTACTCTGATTAGTGTCTATCAGGCCGAGGCTGAAGGATTAGTCTCTGCAGTTGCGTTCAGAGAGGATATAAGTTAGTTGACTCAGTGTGGGAGTGAAATTGAAGAACGATGGAACTGAAGGATTTGTGGTGGTGTGTGAGGGGGGAGAGTGGCGTCTGCGGTGGTGACGGTGGTTGCTCCGGCGAGGGAATTGGGGGGAACGGGAACGGGAGGAGTTTGTAGTTTTGGGAGGTAATGAGCAGGGTCCGTTGGATCAGAAGGGTTAATAACGTTTATCTAATGGACACGTGGGTATGTTTGAACCGTTGGTAGTCGATAAGTGATAGTTTGTACGGATGAGTTTATGGTCGTTGGATTTCGTTAGTGCTTTTTCATCTGGATCGTTGGTTTGGTATCTGGCACGTGCTGGGTGTCTGCCTCGAGTCTTGTTTTTTTTTCTCTCAAAAAAAAAAAAACAAATAAATCTTTTTTATATAAATTGATGATACTAAGTAAATGTACTGAGAAACTAAACGATAGTACTTATACCGCCTCTGTTTCCAATTATAAATAAAATTGATTTTTTATGATCATTCAATTAATGTTGTATGTGGTTCATAATATGGACCACATACATTATTAATTGAATAAACCTAAAAAACCAATTTTTCTTATAATTAGAAACGAAGGGAGTAAAACATTTGATATCAAGCAAATGATTAGTTCTCTCATAAAAATACTACACTTTCTCTAATAAATGGTACTCCCTCTGTCCCAAATTAAATGAATTATTTGTTCATTTCACATTTATTAAGAAAAATGTATAAAAGAAGGAGAGAGAAAAATAATGTTAAGTGATCTTGTCAAGTATTGATGTATTTACCATTATCATAAATGTAAAGTAAAATATATTGAATTGAGAGTGATGAAAGTAGTATTAGTTAGAGTTATAATTGGAAAAAAAAAAGTAATTAATATTGCATTGAAAAGTAAAATAGGTTAGTTATTTTAATACAATATTCTTTTACAAAAGGGTCACTTATTATGGGACGGAGGGAGTATCATATGTTAATTTGTTAAGAGTTGTGAGAGAATCTTATTAAAAGTTGGTAATTCATGACTACACTACTTCGCACATACTCCTTCTTACTAGAGGTATGTTTGGATAAAGGTTTTAGGAGGGAAGGGATGAGAGATTTTACTTTTCATTTTTAAATTACAAACACTATGATATGTTTCTTAAAAAGTTAACGTATTAAGATGATAAACTATCATATAATAATACTTCAATCGTACTTGTAATTTATTTTAGAAAAAACATGTTATGTTGTTCGTAACTTAAAAAAGAAAAGTAAACCTTCCACTCATTTTTCCTTCTAAACTCTCAATTCAAACACACCTTAAAGATAAATATAAAGGATGACACATTTTAATAAGGATCAACAAATTTTAGAGAAATCAATTCAAGACATCTAGAAAGAAAAAAAGATAAGACTTTAATCTCTAAAAGGGGTTATTTCGAAGCTTTGAAGATGAAGGATTTTGAATCAATTTCGGATTATTGCTTAAGGGTGATAGTAATTGTTAATCAATGGAAGATAAATTTTACTTTGTAAGGAAGGGAAGTGTATATTTTAAGATAAGAGATGAGGGAAGTGTAATTCAAGCATCTTTAAAAAGAGAATAGTGTAATTTACTCTATTAATTGTGCACCCAAAGCGGTAAAATATTCACTAAATTTGAATTTAGTGGAAAATATTAATTCATATGAACATGAGGATGATCACACTTTCAAGTTCCAAGCCAATACAATGAGGCGAACCCAAATGGGATAATCTAGTTAATGCTAGATAGAAAAAAGTAACTGTGAGTTGTTTTACAAAAATGTCATTCATTAATAGTATAGAAAACATAAATTATAAAGAACTGGGAAAAAAATATTCTATAATTGTGCACTTTGTTAATCAAAATAGTTTCTGATATTAAAATGTTTCATTAATATTGTCATAACAATCATTCAATATACTCACTCATGTCTCAGAATGTAAGCAAAAAAAACTCACTTTCTTTGTCCCAGAATATAAACAAAAAAGACGAACTTTTATCCTGTTTAATCTTGTTTTTTTTATAAAAAAAAACATTTTTTCCAAGAATTTTTTTTGTTTATTCTCATGAAATCAAATGTAAATTACATTCATTTTTTTTTTCTTTTCCATTTTCTCCGTAATCAATAGACAATGAAAATTGGAGTCAAGATCCTCTCCATTTTAGATCTCCTCAATTTCTGTCATTTGGAAAGATAAACACACAATAAAATTTTAAAATAATTTATGATGGTGTGACTCACTTATTGGTAGGACCCACAATCTATATTTTATGTGTATCTCTTTCTAAATGACAATCTCCATTTATTATAGCAAATGAAGAGGATCTCAACTCTGAAAAATTGTTTTTACATCTTCCTATAAAACTTATTCCAAAGAAAAACAAAAAACTATACTCCACATTCTTATGTTTTAGTTTTCTTAATAAGTGTGATTTGATTTTTTTGCTTACAATTTGGGACGGATGAAGTACTTACTTATTGTCATATCAGTTCTTGTACATACTTACTTATTGTCATTTCAGTCCGTAAATGAAAAGAGTTATTGTGAATATTGAGTGATTATTTTAGTGTCACAGACTATTTTGACAACTGACTATACAATTAGAGACTAATTTAAAATTTTGATACATTAAAAAAATTATTATAACTATTCATTACACATTGAGGGGACAATTATTACTTATGTTTTGTAATAAGACAACTTTTAAATTTTGTTATAAAATTAATGTTAGTGCCTTTTCATTATAAACCGGCCAAAACTAAGAAAAATATCGAAATTCACTTTATGTTTTGCTTTTGGGTGGAGGCGAAGAAGACCCCACATTGAGAAAACTGATAAACTTAATTAAGATTAATTAAATCAATTAATTAATAAAGTAAGCTTAGAATACTAAGGTAGTTACACGATTCTTGTCTTTGTCTTTGTTTTGAAATCTATCCGACAGTGGGCTGATTTATGTTTGTCTTGTGTGACTGTACCTATATCAGACAAATTTCTAAAATAAACATATTCATTGTAATTCCTACTCCTTACTCTACCATAAGTGTAATTCTTACTCTACCATAAGTGTAATAAACATATTAATTAATATGTTTTGTAGTTGCAGCTTAATATGATATTTTACAACAGAAAAGAAGGGTGATACTTAAGTTTGACACTTCTCTTTCTTGGAAATTTATGGTGTAAGGTTTACGGTTTGCATTAAATGTCAAAATTTCTAGTGTTGTGAAGTCTAAAATAGAGAAATTTGATGGATAAATCAATTTTACCTTATGAAAAATACAAGCAAAAGATGTGTTGATACAACTAAAATTAAACAAGGGGCTGAAACTAAATAGAGATATTTCCCATTCAAACAACGAGAAATGGTAATAGATTTGAGAGTTTTGTAGGAAATATCGTTAGGAGAAACTTTAAAGACTATATAACGCAAATGATATGTTAAATTTATTGTTGTTGTTAAAATAGCATATTCATATGAAAGTATTTGATCATCTAAGTGCTTTTAATGGTATTGTCTTTAAAATAAAAGCTATTTGAATTGAGATTGATCGTGGGGATAAATCTTTGAGACTCACTAAAGAAACCATTAAAAACACTTACATGATCAAATCTCAAAGCTGAGCTTTGAAGAAGTGGTTCGTTAAAATTTTAAATTTCTGCTCTTCTCCCTGCACTTTTTGCTCGCGTTCAACGTGATTTCCTTTTATATCTCTGCGTGAGTTAAGTCACGCTGCGTGACTTAACTCACGCACCGTATAAACTTGGTGTAACTTAAGTCACACATCACTGGCATGTGCGCAAGTTATCTCATGTACGGTGGCCGGTGGTCAGAGCTGAAGAACAAAAGTTATTTGGTCTTTGGTCAGTTTTTCAACATTCAATCTACACGTTTTTTTACCCATTATACACGTTTTTGGACCACATTAATGGTGTTTATAACCTATACTATCATTTCCACCTATAAATACCCCTCCATACTTCCTTATTTCCTCACACCATATCACTTTCTCCCCCTCCTCACTCTCTCCCTCTATTTCTCTTTTTTTTTCTTTCAATAGTTTCTTTTCTCTTTGGGGGCAAAAGTGATCAAACTTCTTCGAGGTAAAATAGTGAGTAACCGACTTGGGGAAGTGATCAACCCTTGGAGTAATTTTAAATTTGCTTCTTTTTACCCCATAAACTTTTTACTGTGGGTAAAAAGAATCTTCTTGGAGTATAAAAAGAACCAGATTTAAATTTAGCCCAAGGGTTGATGATGTATTTTCTCCAAGAAGGCTGCTCACTATTTTACCCCAAGAAGACTGGTCACTTTTTACTCCAAGAGGGTAAAAAGAAAATAAGTAGATTTAGTGAATTCGAATAAATTATTGTATCAATTATTGTATTGTATGAATTCTATTAATAAAATGAGATGTTGTTATATGCCTCAATTTTGTTCATTCATTTTTATTTATATTTACTTTTATTTTCTAATTTTGTATTTAATGAATAAATATTAATTTAGTTCATTTCCTTTTATTTATATTTGTATTTATTTAATGAATAAATTTGAATCAATATTTATTTTAAGTTCATAAATAAATTAGAATAAAGTAAATACGTAAATAAATTAATCTAAATAAAGTAAATAAATTAAATAAAGTGAACAAATAATTTAGAAAATAAATAAATTAGAATAAAGTGAAAATAATAAATTATAATAAAGTGAATAAAATAAATTAGAATAAAGTAAATAAAATAATTTGAATATAGTAAATAAATTAAAAAAAGTGAGAAGTCACTATGCGTGACTTAACATGCACACATTTTTACACTTGTGTTAGTTAACTAACGCAAAGGGTAATTTAGGTATTTCAGCTGGGTGCGAGCGAAAAGCGCAGGGGAAGAGCACTATTCAAAATTTTATTTCCATTTAACCTCGGGGTAAAACTTATTTTCTTCCTATGGACATATCAAGCCTATTTTAATATATAGAAATAAAAGTTGAGCTTTGAAGAAGTGGTTCATTAAAATCATTTTTGAAGAAAGAAAATAGAAAAATGATGATAACATTTCATCAAACTATATGTTTGATAACTAAAGAAAAATGATATTTGTTCAACTATTTTGTGGTAATTATTGTGTCGATTTTCTTTCATACTGCATTGTGTTTTTACCTTTTCTTTCTATTATTTTGAATGTCAATATCTATTTTTTTTAATATTTTCTGTTGTCTCATAAGTTGTCAATCAAAAATTATGAAATGAATTTGAGATGTTGGAATTATAGAAAGCCACGGCATGTATAATATTAATTATTTTTGTACTATACTCTTAATCATGATTATATTTTTCGTAAATACAAATAATAAAATATTAATTTTTTTTATTATACCCTTAATTTTTTTTTGAAGGAAATTTATTATACCCTTAATTGTTATTAATATATTTTTTCCTTCATATAACTAATATTAGAGAGTAAAGAATTAATAATATTTTTTTTTTATAAAAGTTATCATATTAATTTCATTTCCAAATTCTGGTATCAAAGCCTTAAAATTAATTAATAATTGATTGGACCTTTTAGAAAGACTTTGAGCTTAGTAATTGAAAACAATCTTTCTCCCTCTCCAACAAGTCGGCCCTAGTTTTCTCTCTATAGATTTTCTCTTACAGTTTCTTCATTAATGGGTGGTTTTGGATCAATTTTTGACCTAAAATCACCTCTTTTCATTTTTCTCTCTCTATTTCAATCTAAATAAGTGATTTTCACATAGATCTAGGTTTTTTCTTTGTGATTTCATCATCTAAGTGTGGTGGTTTGTTGTTTGTCGTCTTGTGCGGCGTTGTTTGATTTCCTGTCTTCGTGCGGTGCTCATTTGATTTTTATAGAAAGATCGATTATTCAATCAAAAATTTGGACGCCAACATTGCAGATTCGGAGGCCATGGATATTCCGGTCACTTTAATTTTATCATATATTTTTGTAGGCATTATGCCGTTATATGCTATTAACTTGGATGCTGTGAGTTTGTTTGCAGATTCATCCTTTACGTTTTTAGCGGTGTTGAATGATGTAATCTCTCGATTTGAATGAATATTATTGTTTTTGTCAACAAAAAAAATTGATTGGACCTTTCAAACATGGTATGACACTAGCTATAGTCGTGGTCACATACATAGTGACATTGCATTAGGCAACTTGCAATGGTTCCAAAGGTACCACCATTAATAAACATTTTCAAATTGCCAAGTGGGTCACCGACCAATGGACCATTGTTTTAAATTGTCATGTTAATGATGTGATATGGATGATTTATCTTTTTCTCTTGATCACTCTTGTTTTCCTAAAGTGCCTTTTTGGTAAATACCAAACACGAGTATGATAAGCTTAATTCAACTACACGAAAAAGTTATTATCATTGATGTATTAAGTGTGAATAAGAATTCATATTATATGAGAAATGAATGTTGAATATTATATAAGTCGGATGATGTATGTATATAATGTTCAAGGTTTGAGATTAAGATGAGGTGTCTAATGTACTTATGCGATTGTTCAAATCTCAATGTGATATTTCACAAAGCTCCTCATGTCCTAAAGTGGTATCTGTTGGGTCATGAGGGGAGCTCGGGGGACCGTCCATATCGAGACTTGAACAACCACACTAGTAAGAGAGACGCCACACTCTTACCCAAAACTTTAAGACTATGGGTTTATGGGTCCTCTTTCTTATAAGGTGTTCAACCTTTACTTTTCTATCCGATGTGGGACATATAACCCACACTTGCACACACAACACTCCCCCTCAAGTGTGAGTCCATCTATTCATCATGTTCCCTCTTCAAGCGGAAGCTCTTACTTGCTTGTATCGCCGTTGCGGAGTACCACCGTTGCTGCTTTCTGCGCAAACGGACCGGCTGCCTCGATGGTACCTTTCGTCGAACGGGGCTCTGATACCAATGTTGGGTCATGAGGAGAGCTCGGAGCACCGTCCACATCGAGGCTTGAACAACCACACTAGCAAGAGAGACGCCACACTCTTACCAAAAACCTTAAGGCTATGGGTTTATGGGTCCTCTTTCTTATAAGGTGTTCAACCTTTACTTTTCTATCCGATGTGGGACGTATAACTCACACTTGCACACACAACAATATCAGATTTTATGCTTCAATTGATTTCTTGTATCTAAAGTCTTCTTGATAATAGTGTGTCTCGTTGATGAAGCAAGCAACGGCCGGGGCAAGTAGGTATGAATCAAAAAAGCTTTCAATTGATGGGGGAGTATACTCAGATGAACGGATAACTCACACTTGAGGGCGAAGATTGTTATTACATCAAGTGTGAGTAAGAGTTCCAAATTCAGTGAAAATATGGATGTTGAGCACCATATAAATGAGAGGAAACTCATATACCTAACGTCTTAATGTCTTGGGTTAAAATATGATGTCAAATTTAATTGTGTATATGTTCAAAGTCCAACATGATAATCTATGGTTTTCCTCTTGTCCCAACAATTATAACTATTCTCTCTCTCTCTCTCTCTCTGTTTTTTTTTGGAAAATATTATCTCTTTGAAATAACTCACTCACATTCATTTCTATGAGCAACCACAACCATCACACACATTTGAGTTCTTTAAATAGGTCCGATTTAAATTTTTATATTATTTTATATTATTTAAACAACGTAACTACATTCTCTAAATAACTATACAACCTATCGAAAACTCTAATGTGTGACCCTCTAGACCCCGAGAATATACCCTACATTTATATTTTACATTATTTTTTAATCCAACAAAGCCTAAAAAGAATCGTTTTTGTGCATACGAACATTCTTAGGTTATGGACAAACTGAAAAGCTAAACATTGATGATGATCCGACGTTGTGTTGTTGGATTGTGTGAAAACATGGTAGAAAACATGCGATGTGTATGTTGTAATGTTATTTGTACTCGATAGGTATTGTCAAAATTAGGGCTTCAAAATAACCACACAACTGAACCAGACTGCCAAACCCAACCGAACCGTCATGAAATTAACCGAACCTATTTTGAGAGTTTGCAAACCCAACCTATATTTCACACAGAGTTTACTAACAAGAACTAAACTGAAAATAATCGAATTGTAAAAACTGAACTGTTCACACTCAAAGTTCGATTTAAAATCTCAACTATTGTCAAACATTTAAGATCCCATCATGAAAACTAGAGATCGAATAACTTATCAGTCAACTACGACTATAAATGTTGGTAAGAGCCAAACTGTTGACTTGACGAACATGTAAGATTCAATTCAAATCAATTAAATTAAATTGGTTTGATTTTTATTTTTTTTATGATCGAGTCCAAACCAATCGAACTCGACATCCAAGACCCAACATCAAGTATGCCATATAGATGCTCGTTCGAAAATTGTGGAGCACTAAGAGCATCTTTAATGGCGTTCTTATTAAGAGATAGCTTAAGTGTCTAATAAACACTCCGTTTTTAATGTTAAATGTCTAATAAACACTCATTCACTTCAATCTAACAAAAAAAAATAAAGAAAAAAAAATTGGTAAATATATTCCATGAATAGGTTTACATTAAATTCATGCATTAGTTTTTTTTTTTTTTAAATATGATGAAAGATAATGTATGCAATGAGACCCACATTTATAAGAGGGAGGGAGAGAGAGGGAGAGGGAGAGAGATCCTCTCCATTTATTAGTGTCTCAATTTCTTCCATTTGAAGAGATAAAGCCATTATCCATCTATTTGTTTTAGGCAATATATTTCATATTAGAGATGCTCTTAGAATCTCTCTATACTTATAGGGGTTGTAAATTTATATTTGTAATCTTTTCATTGAAGTTGTTAGTTTTTTTTAACATATTTTTTTCACATGAATATAAAGTTGTTAGGCTGTTAAAAGTGGCGTTATACACTCCCTCAAGCATGCACCACACTTTGATAAAATACTACCTCATATCTCCTTTGTGATGCACACTAGCAACACAATCCTCTAATAAAATTCCAATACAAAATGACTTTCTAAAATTTGCATGGCAAAGTATAATAAGGTACTTTCAAGCATCTCTTCTTTAATGTATCAAATAGGCTTGTATTATTATTTAAATGGTCCAACCTGATGTAAAGTGTTTCTTTAGCTGTCGTGTTTAATGTTTAAAATGGGTCTAAAGTGTTCCACCATCCTAACTAAATAGGGTTCTTGTAGATGTTTATAATTGGATTTGTTGGTGCTCCACTAGTCTTGGTGGAGAAGGTTTGTACCAAAAAACTTTTTGACTTGCTCCACTTACATGTGAATAATGCCCTCCTACAATTTACGTTAGAACTAATTGACCAAAAACAGAATTTATTGAGTGTGTTCTTCACTACTAACAGTTCAGAAAACAAACTTTTTCAAACTCTCCATCCTCCATGTTACTTTTCATCTCCATTTCCCACAATAGAGAATTTGTCTCTCCCATCTCATTCCCACAAATCTCCACAGAACTATTTTAGTTCACAAAATAGTAAATAAAATAACTACACAAATTACAAAATTATAACTTAGTTCATAAAGGATGTATAATTTTCAGTCTGGTCAAATAATTGTTCAACTAAGGATTCAAACTCTAACAATTAGTCGTCTAGTGAAGTTCATTAACCACACACTACACTTGTTTATAAGTGTTTAATGTATTATTCGGTAACAGACTCCACAAGGCAAGGGTATTATGATCCCCGCCAATAATGCCTTTGGAGAAACTTTCATGTAGGGAAGAAATTGATATCCCTAGGGACGACGGATAGCTCACTTGGTTGAGCTAAAGGATTAAAGGACGGATAGCTCACTTGGTTGAGCTAAAGGATTAAAGGTCTAGAGTTTCGCATCCGATTTGTCATTAAAAAATAATCAAACCCAGATTAAAATAATCAGTGAACCAAAGTCACTTTCGGAACCATACTTCTAACACGCGTCCAGTCCAGCAAAAAATGCTGAATGAGATTGAAATTGTAAACAAACAAGATTGAGACAATGTTGGATCTACACACCAAATGATACAAGTGGGTGGAGCCCTGGCCATGACATAAACCAAAATATTGAATAGAAAGATAGAGACTTCATCACCTAACAACAAGAAATTATCAATAAGCCCAGAAAGGTGTCAACTTCAAAGGTTAAATAATTATTAAATAGACAGATTCTTGAAACTAGAAAGAAAAAAAGGCTAAAAATTATGTTGATGTGTACACAATAAACTACATGCTGGCAGCCAACCCAACCAAAAGGCTGCACTAAATTATGACAAAATACAAGTTTGTTGTTCTCTTCAGATTGGAAGGATGTTAAGAATCAAGAATAAGATACAGCCACTTCTACACAAAATAAATTGTACATGAGAATTACAGTATTATGCATTGCTAAAACCCTAACATCAAGCAGTAATGTCTAATCCACAATCAACAGTCAGGCTTAAGGCTTAAGACCGGTCTTCATCTTTCTCGGCATCCTCCTCTTCATCTTCCTCGGACTCATCTGCTTCTTCAGCTAGTCTTGCCAGCTCTTTCTGAATCATGAGCTTGATAGCTGACTTTTTTGGGGTGAGATCCACATCAAATTGTTTAGCTGAAAAATGATGAGCAATTTTGTTAATTTTTCTGCCCAAAACTTAATTTTCAAAACTTTCTTTTCACACACATGTAACATAATCATATGTTTGAGGCACGGTCGAGTCACTAAATGAGAGCATCTCCCCCAACTTAGACCCAACCTCGTTTAGTCAAAACGTTAAATTTCACCTAAAACAAATATATCCTAATTCTTCACAACTATTTAAACGCTAACCTAAATTAAATCCCACATGATCTATTAAATTTTATAAAATTTAATAGAGATTTGGGACTTGAGAACCGTTATAATTTAATATCACAAATCCATCATAAACTTTTGTTGAGTGAAAAAATTGTGGTTTTGAACATTGTAGATCAAAGAAAATTGATAGTACTACAAATAAAAGAAAATAAAAATAGAGGTGACTAAATTCAAGATAAAGTATCGGGGACCAAGATTGCATCCTAATGATATTAAAGAAACTAAAAATGTAGTTCAGCCTAAAACTAAATATGCTAGATTGTTAAGGGAAAGAGCTACTGCAAATTATGCCGTTCAGGTTGAAGGATAATCGGTCACTAGAAAATGCATAAACTGGCAAACAGAAACATAAAAGAATTTAGCTCTTAAAGGCGTAAATTTTGCACTGTCTCATAATTTAAACTCAAAAAGGTATAACTACTAATATTGTGGAAAAAAGAAGTAAAAAAAGAACAGCAAACTTACCGAGTAGTTTCAGAATGTCGGTAAATGTGGCCTGCAAAAGAGAAAAGAACTTTCAATTTTGGAAAACATAAAACATTCAGAAGATACTGAGTTGTTCAATCTACCAACAACAACGCAAATAGAAATATTCTATTACATCCAATTTAGTTTTATAAATTCCACTAGTGCAAAGGAATCATATAGTTGGCAAAAATAATACAAGGTTGGTATGTTGCAAATCTACTGCTACATTCCAGCCCGCCAGAAATATGTTGCAAGTTTAATCATCCAATTTTCTAATTTTATGAGATTATGTAAATAATTAAACCCTCAATTACCCACATTTTACTGAGTCATGCTATATGATATATCCATACATGAATTGGTGGAAATGTAAGTAAATATATTTTGTAGTTCTAGTAACATTGACAAAGAAAAGGCAAAGATGTCTTAACCTAGGCTTTTTTATCAAGCTGTCAAGGAAAATTTGACAGCATCCCTGTCAGTAAGGGTCCATTATGAAGAACAGTAAGCCTAAAAATACTTTATATATCAAACATAAAAAATCAACAAGCAAAAAGTAATATTTTAATTCCAACATATTACCGTATTGAAGTCAACTTCTTTAAGAATTTCACATATTGCATCACGCAACTGATCATCTGTGGGACTTGAGGACGTCTCTTTCTTCTTGCCTTTACCCTTAGTAACCTTTTCTGCTTAGAACACAAAGTAAAGATGATTACTTACATAGCATTATCATTTTTTCAATTAAAAACATTTATATTTTAACTAACGGAAAAGGAAAATTTAACATGCTGAGTTGTTGACTAACAGCTAAAATGCTTCATTTCAGCTGAAAATTATTATTCACAGCTAAATCGCATTAGGTCTTCAATTCAGAACGTTTGTAAAAGAAATAATGACAACAGGGAGTGCTCATGGCATTTACCAGTTTTCTCTTTGGACTTTGAGGAAGACTTAGTTGGAGTTGGAGTTGATATCTTCTGCTTTCCCCCTTGCTCACTTTTCTTCTTCCTAGAAAATACCTTTGGACTTTCATCAATATCATCATCAGACTTTGGTTTGGTATTTGATGATTTCTTAGGTGCTCTCTTAGGTGGTGGTGAGCGAGATTTATTCGTGACTGTGGTTTTCTCAGTTTTGCTTCTTCCGGCGGACTCTTTCTTTGCAGACGATGTTTTGGAGGATCTTTTCCTTTTTTTCACATCTTCAGATTCACTCCCAGAATCACTCTTGTCTTCCCTTTCAGATTTCTGTGGTGTTTCATCTTCAGATTTCTCAGGAATATCATTTTCAGGTTCATCCTCATTTTCTTCATTTTTCTCTTCTCCCTCTGATTCATCTTCTGTGTCAGTTGTGCTCTTTTTCTCCACTCCTAAAGAATCTTCATTTTTCTTCTGCCTCTGAAAAATATACAGCCCCAAGTTGAGAAATAAGAAGAGGCTCGCAATAAAAACAACTAAAACTTCACATATTGCATAAATTGATATTTTATTTTGAATAAAATATTAATGTAATACAAAGAACTAATATCAAATTATACTAATGATCACCCTTCCAAAAAAAAAATAATCTACTATTGATCAGGTTACGAGCTGGCACATTATAACAGCTTAAAACTAATGTTAGCTCAATACTATTTTTTATTTAGTGGTCCAGAATATCTTTTCACTCGGCAGGTGAGAGGCTAATCTATGAAGTCAGCTTAAAACTAACGTTAGCCCAATGCTAATTTTATTTGGTGGTCCATAATACCTTTTCACTCGGTAGGTGTGAGACTAATCTATGAAGTCCAGTTGCGGATAGCAGAGCCATGCAGGCAACCAGCAAAAAGCTATAGCGGTGTAGTGGTAGAAGTATGGTTGTTATGTCGAAGTTTAGGGAAACAATACAGGCAATTTATTTATACCATACATATGTAACAGCACAAAAATAGAAGAATACACATACACAATAAAATACATTTATAACTATAAAAGAATACATGTTGACACAATAAACATGTATGAAGTTTAATTATGTATGAAGTTTAGCACTATATTTGTTTATTATCCGGTACAGCCGCGGTTCAACCAGTTGAACCATGACCCAGTCACACCAGTTCAATCTACGGCCTGGTTTTTAAAACATTGGTTTTGTCACAAGCAGAGAAGAGGGAAAAATTGGATGAATAGGATTATTTATCTTCTCCAATCAGTTTTAGTCTTTGTAGGGATACAAAAAACGAAAACGCCGGAAAAAAGCAAAAAAAAGAGGGTATTTTTGGGCTTTTGTTGTGCCGCCACAGTAGTAGCTGGTTTGGCTGCAATTTACGCGTTTTTTTTACTGTGTTTTGGCTGCAATTCGGGACGCACCTGCAGCCCTAAAACGCCATGCAATGGCCATCTGCATAGTGCGGATGCTCCGTTACACAGCTGTATGCCACAATTGCGGTTGTTATTGGCAACATAAAGACTAATAACCTAGTATTCATTGACTGATAGTGAAAAGGTTATAAGTTGGATAAACAAGTTCCATTAATAACCTGATATTCATGGGAGGAAAAACACTAGTCATTTTCAAGTAACGCAGAGAACAAGACAAGCATAAAAGGAACTCAAAAATTTATATTAAGCTTCTAATATCACATTCGTTGCTGTTAAAGTAGTGAGATATTACCTTTCCAGAACCTCTTGAAGTACTAGCGCCACCAGACCTTGGTGTACCTCGTTTTACAGTCCGCCTACGCTTCTTGCTTGACTGATGCATTTAAACCATAAAAATATGAATATGTTGCACAAGAAACAATACTTTCTTAGTAAAAGAAAATTACCATGACATCATGAAGAAAAAAATTGGAATACAAGAAAGAAAGCAAACCTCTTTTTCTGCAAGCACCACAGTTGTGGTTGCATGAGGGGCAACCAAAAAGTCTGTCAGCTTAGCAATAATATCTTCCTGCATAGGCAGAAATTCATTGGCAATAAGAAATGTGTTAAATGATATCAGTCAAAAAGGTTTCCTTTAAGGCTAGAACATATATAGAGTGCATTATGAATATTATCATAAGAAACAAAGATTATTCATAAACCCTGTACCCCTGTGCCTAAACATACCAAAGCGTGAACATGTGGCGGGATTAATGTAGACTGTTGCACACATACCAATGCACATCTTTAATTATGTATTAGCAAAATTAAAAAAATTTGATATTTTCATCGAGACAAATCCAACATCTTATATGCTACCATTTGTCTTTATTTATATAATAGTAGAAAATATAGTCAAACTATGTTATGTGAATAGTGCACATTGCCAAACAAGGTCGCTTATTTTGGGACGGAGGGAGTAATGTTCCATCCACAACAAGAACATCAGCAATGCTAATAAACCAACAAACCTTTGTTGTTGACTTAGTAATTGTTATGTCAAGCACATCACAGAATTCCAGTAACTTCTCTTTATTACACCTGTCTAGCTTTTCTTTTACTTTAAGCATTTGCTTCTCCTGTAGAAAAAATATTAGGATTTAACAACCTTTGGCAGACAAGGACTCAAAAAAAATAAGACAAAAAGTCGGTAGAAAAATTACTACAAACGTTTTAACAACCTTTGGATGAACAAAAGCTTTTAAATATTTTATATGATATAGTTGCATGTTATGACTTATGAATGAGTATTATAGTTTGTAGTTTTTGGGATAATAATTACCTCATTGTCATGCCATACAAAACCAGAAAACCTCAATATATTACTCTTGACCTGAACAGCCTGCAAAGGATTAAAAAAAGAGTCACATGGTGTAACCAAATATCACAGGTAAATAAAAATGTCAAACTTTTCAAGTGTAGGCCTGCACTATACAAAATCCTTATCTATAGAACCATAATAATACGAAAAACAAAATCAAATCAATAAGGTGGTTTGAAACAATTGTAAACAGAAAGACACAGATATTTAACGAAGTAACGTGTACCTTCCCTCTCCTTCCAAAGAGGATTGTATGGAACAACTTGAGACTATCATCAGTCTTCCTTCTGGATAACTTAAATGCCACTAAAGAAGAAAAATGCAAGAATCAACTTATTAGCTCTTCGGAAGAAGCATGGTTATGCATCCACAGTGTAACAAATGTAAATAAGAACAAAAACTGAAACTCCCACATATCACGTCAAGGGGGTATACATAGTCGGTACGTTATTTGAGTTCGTGGTATTCTAATATTTTAATCAGCACGCTATTAATACTTCTTTATCTAGTCTAGATGAAAAAAATAAAGTACATGCTATAAAATATAAAATACCAATAGAAATTATCTTGAAATATTAAAAGACAGAAGAGTCTAAACATGAAAATATAATTAAAAAAAGGAAGTATTATTTTTATTATTACTACTACTACTACTGATTTATTGAAAATTATAAAATAAAAAATTAACTAAACCCAACAGCAGACAGTAAGAATAATCCCACACTGAAAATGTTGACAGCACATAACATAAGTCTTCTAGTTTAAGCTTGCAAACCAACAGTTACATTAGTCCCACGTTGAAAGTGTGGTGAACAAATAAGGAGATTGATTATTTATAAAAAAGTCGCGTGAAACATCCAGCAACATAATTTAGGAATGGATATATAGTGCTATAACAAATTAATAGTGCTGCCTCTGTTACCCATTTAAGTGGTTTTGAGACCAGCTAAGCGGTTTCTGTGCTATTTTCTTGCTCATTTAAACCAGAGTTGACTTGTGTCTCTGTTATATAATTATCTGTGACTTGTCTATGAATTATTGCAAACCAATTCACAAAAGTACAGCAAATTGGTGCTAACGAACCAAATCGTGATTCTCTGGCCACAGTAGTGAATTCTGTGACTACGGTTGGGGTGTATGCCACAACTTTGAACAGGTAAAACACCATCTCATCGAAATGCAGTCTTGCAACCTTTTGATACTAATGTTAATTTATAATAGCATTAGCATATACCACCGCCAGCAACAGCGCATGCCGACAGCCACGTACACCGCACTCAATCTTGTAGTTGAGGCATAAGATGCATAGAATGAAAAAGAAAAAGACACATGTAGATTTTAAAATTTAAAAAAAAAAAAAAAAACATATTAACATCTGAATCGTTTATTTGATCGGATGCACACACGCACATGTGTGTGTATGTATGTATATTAAAAAAAATGCACACACACAACAAAATATATTACACCCACAGTTATATATATTATATGGTTATGCTCTGTGTCTTTATTACAGTAAATTTTATATTATTTTATTGTGCTGTGTATTGACTATCAAACAATATATCAGACAAAGAGTTGAGATGTGGATCAAGTGTCTGTCCTATACGGTCTTGCTTGTACTATATGTTAGTGTGCATCAAACACACCCTCAGCTAACTTTTGCTTACTATAGAGTATAGAGTATATACAAAGAAGGGAATTAGAAAACCATCACAGATAAAAAAACAATCAAAGAGAAGCACCATACCATTGGGTATATCTTTTAAAGGTGTGCCACGGCCCTGCAAATTCAAAGGGAAACTGTAAACAAATTAAGTCATAATAAAAATGCATAATTAAGGCTAAATACTTCAAATGTGATATTGAAAAACAAATACCTTTGCGATGTGTAATTCTTTGGTCGCATCTTTATCGATTAATGCTACCAATCTCTCAACCGATTTCCTTTCTCGCACTGGGCGATCACTAGTTGGAGTCTTTGGCTCTGGCTGCTTCAGTTCCTTCTTTTTGTCTTTCACTTTCTCCTCATTAACCTTCCCCCTCACACGCTTTTTTGATCCTTTCTCACCCTTACTACCCTCTGCCTTATCTTCTTCTTTTGATTTATCAATAGTATCCTCGTCATCCTCTTCCTCCTCCGTCTCTGCTTCAGTTTTCTCCTTTTCATCACCCTCTTCCTTCTCCTCTGTCTCTTCTTCAGATTTCTCATTGTCATCGCCTTCTTCCTTCTCCTCTACTTCAGTTTTCTCCTCATCATTTCCCTCTTCTTTCTCCTCAATGCTACCCTCTGCTTCTTTTTCAGCTTCTATTTTTTCCTTTTCTTCTTTATCTTTTGTAGTTTCCTTATTCTCAGCATCAACATCCATTTTCTCATTCTCAGATTCAGCAACATTTTTGCCATCCTCTTCCATTTCTTGGATGTCATCATCATTCTTATCCTCCACTGCTTCTTTCACACTATCAACTTCCATATCGTCTTTTACTTCTTCCCCCTCATTATCTTTCTTTTCCACCTTTTCTTCATCTGCACCATCAACCTCCTTATCCTCTTTTACTTCTTCCACCCCATCATCTTTCTTCTCCTCTTTCACTTCTTCCACCGCATTGTCTTTCTTATCCTCTTTTACTTCTTCCACAGCATCGTCTTTCTTATCCTCTTTTACTTCTGCCACATCATCTTTCTTATCCTCTTTTACTTCATCAGCTACATTATCTTTCTTATCATCTTTTACTTCTTCCACTCCATTTTTCTTATCTTCTTTTACTTCATCGCCCCCATCGGCTTTCTTATCCTCTTTTACTTCACCCACCCCATCTTCATCTTTCTTATCCTCTTGTACCTCTTCCACACCCTCAACTTTCTTATCTTCTTCAATTTCTTTTACATCATTTTCTTTCACCTCTTTGACTCCATTACTCTCCAAGACTTTTCCTCCATCGGTTTCCAAGTCTTTCTTCTCAACGACTTCCCCTAATGATTTCACCGGAACGCTAACTCCATTTGAATTAGTTTTAGAAACTTCAGCCACTGCTTCTTCCTCACCCATACTGATCTTGCTTAGATAGATCTAAAAAACTACACAATCCACCACACTTCGTTCAATTGAGCAACTGGAGATAATAAAAATCATTTAGTATAAGTACCATATAAAAGTGCAAAGAAAATAATGGAATATTATAAAGAATTGTTAAGCTTCCATAACTAGAAGTCGAAAAATATTTATAACCCTAGCACACCATTTACAACAGAAGGGTATTTCAATCAACTAACAATTATAAATTTAATTATGATAAAATGAAGACATTTATGATTTATCTCATCTCATCTCGTTGCAATAAATTCCAACAAGAGCAGTAAATTTACCCCCCAATCACAAAACAGACAAAGCAATGGGAATTTTTTTATTAAAGTGACACTAATGAACATTTTACAACCGTCCCTCGAGGAGATTTGAACTCAGCACCTCGAGGTTACAATGCTAAACTCTTACTACTGAGCCAGCACCTCAAGTGTAATTTGCAACAAAAAAAAGTCAAACATCACAATTTACCTGAGATGGATGAATAATTAAGCAGCCAAAAAAAAATCCACAACATTAAATACTCATTTAGCATTAACTCCATGGAAAAAAAAATCACAACACCCCAAAAAAGATCAAACCCTAAACTATAAACATACAAGTCCAAACAAAATTCTCAACAGTAGAACACAACCATAGCAAAAACCTAACTTCAAAACATAATATTTCATATTAAAACACTAAATAAACCCAAAATTCTAAATAAAACAAAGTAAATTCCAAACAAAAAAAAATTGGGATTTTTCTTAAAAAATTCAAAACCCTAAAATTTACACAACCCACAAAACAATTGACTTTAAAAACTGAAAAGATGCAAGCTTTTTCACAAAGAGATGAAAGGGAATTGATGTAGAAGAGTAGAAAACTTACAGATTCAGGATTTGGAAGAGAAAGAACAGAACTAGTTCACTCTTCGCGTGATGTTTTTCTCTCTCTCTGTGTCACTGACAGTAAGAAAAACAAAGCAAGAAGTGTCGGGGTTATTTTCGGGAATTTATAGGTCGGATTTCAAATGCGGATTTTAAATGTAGTTTAATTAATTGCCACGTGGGATATGGATATGTTGTTGAAATTTGTATCGAAGGGGTCGTATTGGGTTGTCGTGTGGTACGTGTGAGATTGACGGTTGTGATTTGAAATTCCATGTGTTGTGCTTGTCTTGTTGTGACTATTGTTTAGATTAAGTGATGAATTAATTAATACATGTATTATTATCCTTGTTTGGACTTATTAATTGGGCTTCGGTTCGGTTTGGGTTCAAACCTCCAATCCGAGCCAACTTACATGTGGAGAACATTAACCATATATTGCATTTGAATTTTAAGTCGGGTTTCAGGTTACTCGGATCGGTTTCATAAGTTGCAACACCCAGAAAAAATTGTTTAACCCAGATTCCATCCTTTCTTATTAACACAAATTGTCCGAACTCAAAATCTAACACATATTCACAGAAAAACAAGGAGGATTCACAGATTAGAAGTGATGTCGGTGATAAGAAGAATACAAGATAAAAGAAGGCCGAATAAAAAAGAAGAAGACAGGTTCACATATAAAACAATAAACAAATTCAACTGATTCACAGTTTCACAAATTCGATATATTCACATATTCACGGTGATAGTGAGAAGAAACAGTGAGATGAGAAACAGCACTACCTTTAAGTGAGATGTTAACAAAATGTAAAATTAGGGTTTAAGGAAATATGAAAGTGTGAAATAAGAGTGGGTTGGGTTAAAAAACAGTTTTTTTTAGGCCCAGTGAGAAACATGCCTAAAAAAACTAATAATAACTAACGAAAAGACGGGCACTCACGTGCCCGTCTTTCTGCTTTTTTTATTACGCTAACATTTAAAAATTATTGACAGTTTTTTTTTAAAATTTTTTTGATTTGGATTAAAACTAAAAATATAAATATAAATGTTTGTTGCTTTCAATTTACAACAAACCAAACTAATCATGATTATTTATTTCAATGACATCAACAATATAACAAAAAAAATATAATCTGAATTCTTTTTTTTTAAAGACACCAACAACGACCAATATTATAGAAAAAGTTGTTCGAGTGTATAATTGAGATAATGAAAAAGTAAAAATATACACATCTAGTTCGTTACACTTTTTAAATGATAAAAGAAAAAGTCAAACATATATATTCATATCGTGTTTGTTACATTTTTTTAATATTTAAATTTATTCTTATCTATTTGTTACATTTTTTATTTATTTTCAAAATTGAGGGTATATTTGAAAAGGAAAATTCAGCTCAAAAGTGTTGAAAGGGGTAGTTTTTGTTATATATAGTATAGATATATAAGAATAACAATGGTTCAGTTGGGTTGATTAGGTTAATTTGGGTTGTGACGGGTTCAAAACTACCACCCGAGCCGAACCGAATAAACACATAATAACCCGTAAAGTTCACTCGATCAACCCGTGATCCGTTTTAACCCATACCGAATGTGTATATTTATATCGGGTTGGCCGGGTCACTTCGGGTTGACCCGTAATTGCCCACCCCCACTCTCTTCCTTAAAAAAGACACATATACTCTCTCTTGACGCAGATTATTTGATGCACTCTCTCTCATTCTAATATAAAGAGAATTTTAAAAAAGCTGTTTTTTTTAACAAAATCCTAAATAAAATAAAAATTAAACCTAGAAAAGGAATAGTTGGCGAAGTGAGAGTGAAATTATAACCTAAAAAAAGGAAGAGGTGCAGCAAAGAACAGTGAGGAACTGAACAACAATGGTTTCACATTATTCACAATTGAATTTGAAACGACGAGGTGGAAGAGGTGGTGAATCTGAACAACTGGTGGAAATAAGATTCGATTGAGAACAGTGAGTGAGACAAAGGTCGAGAAATGAGCTTCATATGTGTGAATAACGGTGGAAATAAGCTTCGAATGAGACTGACGACAACCGAGGGTTAGATTGACGGGAACAATGCGTGAGACCGAGGGTGGTAGAGATTTAGGTTTTAGTTTGGGTGATAGTGAGATTGTTGAGGAATAAAATTGGGTTTTAGGTTTTTGAAGTTGTGGGAGGGACACTAAAATTAAGAAAGCGGTAGTGAAAATATATTGGCAAAAGCTTTAATGTGAACGCACTCTTGGGAAAAAGCCATAAAATGTGCGACTGTTGAGTCTACCAACCATAATAACCATCGCAAAGTATATTCTGCGACGATTCGAAGACAAGGGTCTCAAAGGAGATGTCGCAGAATACTTATTTTTTTCTTGTAGTGAAAAATATGTTTTTTTTAATTTGAAACATCTTGTTACAACGAGTGATATTCTCTTATAATATTTCTTGAACTCATGCATGACTTGTTAGTTTACTATTTTTACACGACTCTGCATAAATTATTTTATTACATACTCACCAATTAGTGCAACAAAAAAAAAAGATTCTTTAAATATATCATCATCTTCTTATGTATCGTGTTCCTTTCAACCATTCATTTTAATAAAAAGCAATCTATTTTTAAAGAGTATCTTCACTACACTATTTTGAAACATCTTGTTCCAACATTTGTATCTTCACTACACTAAAGCCTTCCTCGTAATCCAATCTAATATCCTTATCATTATCAAGGTTTTAAAAAATGGGATGGTACCGCAAAAATGGCCTTTATAAAACAGTATCGATAACGATAGTTACCGTTTTTGCACCTTTTCACGTCGAGAAAAAAAATCATGGAGAAAACATCGTTACAGATATTACGGAACGCCACGCCCGTGAAAAAACATAAATTTTGAAGGTAAGAGGAATATCAATTTTTAACTTTAAAGTACAAACTAAGAATACACACACTTACAAAGCTGAAAGAATTCTATCAAATCAATCTCTTGTTATGCAAAAATTCAAAAAAAGAAAAGAGAAAAACAAAGTTTGAATTGAATCTTATCTTCTCTTCACTTTTCACTTAGTCCTCTCACTCCTCAATTCACTTTGAACCTTTCTCAAACACGCTTTAGTTCTCTTATGTAACTGTCTTTCTTTCTTTTCTCACTCGTTCATCAATCATCAGATTCATCGTTGTTTCTCTTCAATTCTGACGCCAGACTTCTCCGATGCTTGTAATTGTTTCATCTCATCCTTCAATACCCCAGATCCATATCTCCTTGAAGGTAATTTTAAATTGATACACAACCTCTTAGTTTGGGTATTGGGTAACAAAGATTAGAAGAGATTTTAGAGAAAAACAATTGGGGTTTGAACTTCCTTTGTGTTATTGTGACTCTATTGGTGATAAAGAAAAATAGAGAATAATGATAGATGAGTTATAGCGAGTGGCCATTCTGCAACAATGTTTTTTTGAGATGTCATGTTTTTCTTTGATGTTGGCAACAATGTTTTTCTTTGATAACAAGGTCATGTTTATTTTTTTTACTAATTTGCATTTTTTTAGAAGCCCTTGCACTATTTTGATGAAGCCCATTAAGATTTTTTTCAAACCCACGAAGCTTTATTTATATTGATTTTGGAAAGATTTATTTTATTTTTTAAAAATATATTTTTAGTTGTGAATATTTTTTTTGGTAAAATTTTTTAGTTGTGAATTTATATATAAGAAATAATAATTTAGAACTACATCATTTATTTGTAGGCTGGTTGAACAATGTCTTGAAGAGAAGAGTCACGGGACTTCTTATAGACAATGAGAAGATAGACAAAAGTTTCCTGGAAGTGGCATTGGTAGTAGCAGTGGTGGAGCTTCATCTCAATATCAACGACATGATCTTCAACAAAGAATGAGAAATGTAGATGTTGATCTAGAGAGAAGTTTGAGTATGAAGCAAACAAAAGTTAGTACAAGATTCATGAAAAATGCGAGAAAGGTTTTAGGAAGGGTGTTTATCTAAATTGATATATATGAGCGTCTGCCTTTGAATTTGAGCACTTCTTCTTGGCTACACGTCTTGTTAGGTGAAGCTGCAAAGTTGGGTCTAGATGTTAAATGTCATACTCCTTATGAGATTTTAGAGGTATAATTGAATGAAGAATATACAAAAAAATGCAAAAATATATAGGAGATTTAAAACCAATCAGAAAAGAGAGGCGGTGGTTAACATTTCCTACTTTTTATATATTGTAGATGAAATAAAAGGGGGATTCTGTTCATCATCATCTTTAGAAAATTAAGATTCAATCTTTTTGGTAGCTAACGATAAATTGTCGTACTTTTACTTTTAACTATCATATGTGGTGGCGTAGCTCTGTTTTGTGTTTGAGAGTTACTTACCGGTGAGCTCGCTTGTTGGTCCTTTTGGTTGCATTATCTTTCTAGTGAGCTTGCATTTTGGCATTCTTTTTAATCTGTACTATTGATGTAACTATTTTATCTTTCTTTCGGTCTTTTCCTAACATTCCTTGTGCTGAATCAACTAGGAAATTCATTTAATATATATTTTTTTAAGGAACATTTAATATGTTTTATTTTAGTTTTTTTATTAATATTTTTTTATGAGTTAGATGGATTTGAAGAAATGCTATACAAATAACACAATCACTAATATTATTGATAGTTTTTTCAAATTAGATAGATATGTTTTTTTTAAAAGAGATATTATTTATTTGTTTTATATTTTAGATAAATATTAATATTTTATTTAATAAATTAATGATTATAATATGAGTATCTTTTTTATTAGTTCTAAGTTATATGAATTTTTAATAAATATTATACAAACTAGCGTTTAGACGAGCACTTCGTGCCACCTATCCGATTCTTTTATTGCGCTAATGCATATAAATTATGAACACTAGTTTTTTTATTTTAACTTTTGGTTAAAAATATTTTTGAGTTTTATTTTTATGTGTAGATATTTTGCACTTTCATATTGTAAGAAACTATATTTATCTTTTTCAATGGACCAATAATATAGTAAATATAATATAAATATATACTTGTCTTTTTGAATGACATCAACAATGTAGCATTTTCATATATAAATTTGTTTCAGTGTATAATTGAAAGTGAAAAAGCCAACTCAAAATCATGTATTCTGATTATATAAAGTATAAATAACATAAACAATAATATTATATCTATAAAAATAAATAAATATAGATATTATATATCTAACCGGAACAACGTCGAATACTCCTTCAAGAAAAAAAAAAGGTCGAAAAAATATATTAGTTTATAATAGCTTGTGTTTATTCGACCATCCACATTATAACATTCATTTTGAGTGCAAGTGAATTTTATATGTACGCATCATCAATTTAACGATTTTTTTATTAATACCGAACAAAAACTCAATCTCTCTAACACAACATCTCATAAAAAATTATTAAATTGATTCTACCAATAACTATAAATCATTAAATTTCAAAAGAAATATTTATATAATACAATTTATTTAGGGTAGCCTCAAAAAAGTGAAAAAAGAGAGGGTATTTCTATAATATTTTTCTCCACTAGCACCGTGTTTATTTAATCCATAATGAGAGTACTTAACTAACCATCGCGGATGATATCAACTAGAGAAATGTTAAGTCACAGGTGCCGTAAAAACACTTGATAAAAAACTTATATTGAAAACTTTATTTTAAAAATTGTGCATTTAACTTATTAAAAGATTAAAACGCAACACTTTTTACATGAAATTTAACAATTATTTCTTTTTTTAAAATCCTTATTAACTAAAGTAACATCTCATCAAACCTCAACAGAGGATCAACGAATATTCCAAAAATTGACCTTTTTTAAATTTAAGAGACTAAATAGACCCTTTGAGAGACATACGCAACGCAGCGCACAGGAACAGAGAGAGAGAGAGAGAGAGTTCTGCTTCCCAACTCAAGCTCAAGCTCAAGCTCAAGCTGTGCGTTTTTTCTTCCAAAGTCATGGCTCTGGTTAGTAACTTTCTTTTCTTCCCCTTATTTTTTCCTCAGTTATTAATAACAACTAATCTAATTGCAATTTTTTTGGTTATGTAGATCCTGCACGCTCAGAAGGGAAACAAAAATGCTTACAAAACTTTGATTGCCGCTGAATATAGCGGTATCAAAGTTGAATTGGCTCCAGATTTTCAGATGGGTGTTTCCAATAAAACTCCTCAATTTATCAACATGAATCCTATTGGAAAGGTATTATGTTTACGAGGATTGATTTTGCTATCCAGAAAGGGTTAGCACCACAGCTTGTTGCATGTTAATATCTAAATTTTATTATCATTCTTCGCAGGTTCCGGTCTTGGAAACCCCTGATGGTCCCGTCTTTGAGAGCAATGCGATGGCTCGCTATGGTATGCTTAGTTTATTTATACACATGCAATATAGATTCATTGTGATGATGTTATTTAATCGGAAGCTGTAAGATCGACGATGTTGTAGGGAATTGAGTGTTGGGCGGTTAAGAACCAACACGAGAATAAAACAAGCGTAGCGAAGAAGAGGATGTTGCGTTAGATGTGTGATAAAATTTGATCAGATAAGATTAGAAATGACAATATTAGAGAGCGTTGGGGGTAGCACCTATAGTAAAAAAGATGATAGAAAGTAGGCTTAGATGTTTTGGATATGTAGAGAGAAGACCCGTGGATTTTGTAGTAAGGAGAGTAGATCAGATGGATGATAGTTGAATCACTAGAGGCAGAGGAAGACCCAAAAAACTATAACAGAAACTATTAGGAAAGACTTAGAGATTAATGAGTTGGTCTGCAATATGGTTTATGTTAGAACATTATGGTGTAATTTGATCCATGTAGTCGACCCCACTTACTAGAATAAGATTTGGTTGTTGTTTGTTGTTGTTGTTTAATTTTGTTTGGCTTTGCTGCAGTTGCCCGATTGGGTGAAAACAACTTGTTTGGATCATCTCCCATTGATCAGGTACATTTTTTGTTTTATCGTTTTTGTCATGCTAGTTAAATCCAATCTTTGCCATTTTAAGTGAATGTGACTATACCCATAATCTTAGTTTGGTGGAATCGTGTGGAATCTCTCCTGTTAATCATGGATGGATTCATATAATCTGCAATCTTTGAAAAGTTTTCATGATTACGGTCTTGGTGACAACTTTGGTTGTTTTGTTTGAGACGTATGTGCTGAGTTTGTTTTAAGGTTTTAATCACAAAATATTTCAAGTGTTATGATGTTGTTATGTGAGCTTTGCTGTTATGTGAGTGATATTGTTTTATTTGCATAAGTATTTCACGTTTTAATTATGTTGTTATGTGAGCTATGCTGTTATGTGAGTGATATTGATTTTTGAATTTTGTATAATCTTATGAATCTATGATTAGCGTTACGATTGTATGATTTACACTTTCCGATGATTTTGCGTAAAATCTCGACTTTAACTACCTTGGTGGCTCCATTTTTTAGTGTGATACTATATGTATTATTAATATGTGGTTTATCTTTCTTGGAAATGGCCTGATATTCCATTCTACTTGTAATTTGCTGTTACAGGCCCACGTTGAACAATGGATTGATTTTTCTTCTACGGAGATTGATGACAACATTATGAAGTTGTATCGGCCAAGACGTGGGTTTTCCCCCTACTTTGCTCCAGTAAGTTGCATGCAATGTTATTTTTTCAATTTCGATAGTAATTTGCTTTGTCTGGCTTGAAGTTTCGAATCTTGAGTGTTGAATATTGATAACAATTATATAATGTTTTATGATCTGTTGGAAATTATGTAATGATATCAGTTGATAACAATTAATTTGCTTTGTTATTAATCGAGTTTTTGTCAATTGTAATACTAATACCTGTTAACTTCCCCTTTTACTGAATATTTTCCCGTTTTTGAAATTTGTGTCTAAATGAAGGTAGAGGAGGCTGCAATTTCGTCATTGAAGAGAGCATTTGAGGCTTTGAACACTCACCTTGCCCACAATACCTACCTGGTTGGGCATTCTGTTACCCTTGCTGACATTATAGCAACATCCAACTTGTATTTAGGTTTCGCTCAACTCTTAGTCAAGAGCTTCACCTCGGAGTTTCCTCATGTTGAGAGATACTTCTGGACCATGGTCAACCAGCCAAATTTCCGAAAGATATTCGGCCAGGTTAAGCAAACTGAAGCTATGCCACCTATTCCATCTGCTAAGAACCCTACCCAGCCTAAGGAATCCAAGCCCACAACTAAAGATGCACCAAAGAAAGTGGCTAAATCAGAGCCCGAAAAGCCCAAAGTTGTAGATGCTGAAGAGGAAGCACCCAAGCCCAAACCCAAGAATCCTCTAGATCTTCTTCCTCCAAGCAAGATGGTTCTGGATGACTGGAAAAGACTCTACTCTAACACCAAGACCAACTTCCGTGAGGTTGCAATCAAAGGTATTGTGATTACACTTCTGTGGTTCCTATTTTTAAGTTTTTGTAGCTTCTAGGATAATGATCGTAGCTTACATCTTTTGGAAATATACTATTATAGCAATGTTTTTGGAAACTCTTCTCTTTATCATGAATATACTGTAGTAAAGAATGTCAAAATTTGTTAATGAGGTTTGAGATCGTGTCAATATAATTTCTCCGTTTGACTTGCAGGATTCTGGGACATGTATGATCCAGAGGGATATTCTCTCTGGTTCTGTGATTACAAATACAACGACGAGAACACTGTTTCTTTCGTGACACTGAACAAGGTTGGTGGGTTTCTTCAAAGAATGGATCTGGCTCGCAAGTATGCCTTTGGAAAGATGCTTATAATTGGATCAGAGCCTCCATTTAAGGTGAAGGGGTTGTGGCTTTTCCGTGGACAAGAGATTCCAAAGTTTATCATGGACGAATGCTATGACATGGAGCTGTATGAGTGGACCAAGGTTGACATCTCCGACGAAGCTCAGAAAGAGCGTGTCAGTCAGATGATTGAAGATTTTGAGCCATTTGAGGGAGAGGCTCTTTTGGATGCCAAGTGCTTTAAGTGAAAACTAGTTCCAATTCCCATTGAAAGGCTATGGTTTTGTCACAACTTTTTGGTAGAGTTTCATTTCTTTTCTATTTTCTGCTATAATATAACGATGAAGTTTAAGATATTTTGTGATTTTATCAATGTTGAAACTTAAATGCTTGATTGTGGTAGCTTGATTTTGGTGGTAACAAGACCAGTATTACAAGTTCTATATTTCTCTTTTGACGTAAGCATGTATGAAATTTGTTGGATTCTCTAGACGCGGCCAGAGAAAAAAATAAAAATTTAATTTAAGAGGCTAAATTGCTATGTGAATACCAAAATGTGCTCCTTTTTTATTTTGTTGGACAAATGAATAGAGCAAAACAAAATATGCCCCATAAGTACAACTCGAATGGTAAAAAACTGTAAGAATAGTTGATAGGTTAGGGTGCGTGCTCAAACCCGCAATATCCCTCATCACCACATTTATTATGTGTAGATTTTGTTGACAAGCTCTATAAAACTTAAACGAAGAGTATAATAAAATAGAGATTCCCAACATTATGGTAGAAATGGACATTGTCTGTTCTGTTTTTATTTTTTCTTTCCAATTTCAGGTAAATCATGTTTTCCCAATTAATCACTTAGAGCCAAGTACGTAGTACCATATAGACAACAATATTTTTCCTCAAGAGTTTTAGATTGGAACTGAACTTAAAACCTCTGAACCATCATCCCAATTCTCCTAAGTTCAATGACTTCTGTTTGGTTTAACAAATATAAATCCAATTTATTATTAGAGTTTAGAACTTAAAACATAAATAAATGTTATCTGCAATGCAAAGTACTTGGCAGTTTGTTTGATTTGGATTCCTAACATTTGCACTTGAGGCTAACATATTCTAAATTAGAGTTTCACAAAACACCTCATAGTTTAATTTGGATGTGAAGAAACATAAAAATGCTAAGCAAGGAACACATAATCTTGCCGCTACCAAGGCCTTTTTGAATCAAAATGTCAAGATAATAGACAAGAACAAAAGCTTGCTCAACTTCAAGATGAAAAATAGTGCCTAACTGTAAACAAGGATATCAATCCTTAAGTACACATTGATTTCCTAAATATGACAACTCCTAATTCATTCTGAAGTCTTAACTATTGGTGGATCACCTGGAAATATCAATCTCAATTAAGTTTTCATCGTCATTCATGTCATTCATTTCTGCTAAAAGCTGCATGAGACTTTGTTGATTGAAAATGGATTCTGAAATGAAATCTGGCCTAGATTCCAATTTTTGCATAGATTCGTCACCTAAGTTGGACAAGTTCCTGCTTGGAAGGTGGATTTCAATCAAGTTATTCTCCTCGTCCTCGTCTTCCACCTCATAATCGTCGTAGTCATAGTCATTGTCATCTGAAGGATTAAACATAATTATCATAGATACAAAATATAGCATATAAAAAAATATGAAGAGATAGATAAATAATTGTGTACCAGAGATAGGATAGACCAAAGGAGAGTATGAGGGTAAACTACCCTCTTTGCCATTTAGGTTATGATTTGTATCTATGATATTTCTGTTAAATCCTTCACCGTGATCATCATAGTCATATTCACCGTCTTCATCATCAGTGTCAGAAACTAACCTATCATGACTACTCAAGTTTTGATATCTATTGTGATCAAACTCAAAAGTTTCTCCGACGATTGAGCCATTACTTCTTTCACTATCTGATGGAAACGAAGAATCTGATCGCAAATCATCTTGTTGCATATGCTCATGAACACTGAACTCAAAAGTTCTATCCATGACTAAGAAATTTCTGCCTTCACTATCCAACGGAAATGAATATTCCAACTGTGCTTCAGCTTGTTCCTTATGATTCTCAGCATTTTCACTTTGTATATTAAATTCAGTCTCACTAACGTCTAATGATGGTTGTGGCTTCTCTTTCAGCAACTTTTCTTGAGCTACACTTTCATTTTTAGATCCTCTTTTCTTTTTTAATGTGACAAGAAACATAGTGGATACAAGAGCAATTGGTATTGCAAGAAGAAAAGATAAGTACTTAGAAATTGAAAAAAGAAATGACAAGAAGACAAGAATCAGCATGATAGTCAGAAAAGTGCTTAAATTGGAATTCAGCTTGGAATAGAATCGTTGCTTGTTTGCCTTCATCATGGTCATTGACTTGCAAGAATGTTGATTAAACACTTAAACCACAGATTGATGCACAACTAAATCAGAAGAATGTTGATTAACACCAAGGTTTTTGAGAAGTGAGTACCATAATAACCTTTTAAGCAAAAAACTGCAAACTTTTAGCTACTGTCCTTATGCTCAGTTATTAAAGACCTGTTTCGACAAACCACTTAAATAAGCATTTATAGAATATGCGCTTATCATATAAAGTGCTTATGTAGTAGCTAGTTTTCTAACAAAAGATAAAATAAAGTCAAATTGTTTTTCATATAATAAGTTGTTTTCATAAGCTCGTAAAGAGTTTATAGAAGTAAGCTGAAAACAACTTATGATCTCATAAACTATTTCTATAAGTTCTTCCAAACAATTTTAATAATGGTTATCTTAGTAGATAAGCTCAAATAAGCTAATACTAACAGACACTAAATAATACATTAGCTAAAATGTCAAAAAGGTAGCTAAAGAGGGAAAGTTTTACCTCATCAGTGTGAAGAAGAATCCAATTTCACAACTTAAGCTCTAAAGCAAATTGTTTCTTATTTATCATGCTTGAAACATTTTATGCTGAAAACCTTATCTGTAACATGCAAACCAAATGTTATAGTAATATTTTGTTGCTATCTTCAATTGATTCTTTAGAAGGTAGCAAAGCTAGCTGTTTTCAATCAACATTATATTACCAACTTAAAATCTTGAAATTGCTAAATGCATGTACCAAACATATATGACCCACCAATATGTCACTACATTAAACACATCAAAACAATTATCATTAAGACAAATCCATAATGTACTCATATGAATGATGTTGCATGTTTCTATGTTTTATATTTTTGTACACTACTAGACATAAGTCACTTATTAAAACTCAATATACCAAAGTTGGAAACAGTTTCATTTTTTTCCATTCAAAATATCAACCTTTCCCCCATAAAGGTAGGCAAATATTTTCTATGGAATCAAGCACAATTTGAGCACTTTTATGACATTTTTTTTCTTGACATGGTTTCATGCTTTTGTGACATTCTTTTATTACATGCTTTTGTGGCAATTGAGTTTTGGTGACAAGCCAACAACTTTGGTCATGTAATTTATGAGAATGAAAGATATAAAAATGAATAGTATCGGAAGTTATGATTATCCATTTTTTATTGTCTGTAGCAATTCATGCAATTACCTACGATACTTGAAACTAAGCCACATAAACAAAATTGAAGTTGAAGTAGAGTAAAAATTAGCTTGTGGGTACCACGTGCAAAATTATTCATGTGACTCAATTCTTCAAGGTTAGCCTAAGCCTCATTGATGCTAAAATATCTAGGTGTTGGAAGTATACTTTCCAACAATACAAATTATTCGAAACTTCGTTTTTAGTTTGCACAAACCTAGCGAGTTTTTTTTTCTTTCTTTTTTTAAATGTATTATCTTTGTATTTAATGATATAAGACTGATTTTCATATTTCTTAAGGTGTGTTTGTTTTAAGGTTACCACAAACCTCTTGAAAAAGTGAGATTAGAAATTTAACATTCTCATGTATATAACAAGTTTATAAAAATTGTTGTCAAGTATTATTATTATTTTTTTTTGAGAGAGTCAAGTATTATTTATTTGTAGAAATAAAATTTACATACGACTCAACCTTTTATTCTCATGTTTAACACATCTTCCAATAACTACATTTTCCTTTATTACTTTCCCTTTATTACTTTATTACTTTCTCAGCCGAAATAACTACATTTCTCAGCGGTGTAGTAAAATGTAAAGGGAATGCTTTTTTTTTTCTTCACACCCCTTAACTAAGTTGTGGGCCACTCATGCTTCTACATGCCATGAAGACTCTAATGGAGCCCCATTCATGAACATATCTTTGTCGGGTAGTTTTCACTACATCTTGGTCTTGCCCCATGCATACGACGATTGCTCAATAGATCCACTAAATTGCTCAAAAATCCACAAAATAAAGCATTGAGAGCTAAAATTCGATCGACTTTTTAGGTTGCAAAATATCCATCAAAAGTTATGATTAAAAAAAGGAACAATTTTGAGTGGTACATTGAACTTCCCATAATATATTGTGATTAATATAAGAGAATTGCTTTTCTCCCATCTGTTTTTGCTCATTTCCGCTGAGAAATACACCTGCATGAATTAACTCGCGCTGCGAATACACCTGCATGAGTTAACTCACGCTCGGCTATTTTGACAGGAATAAGCAAAAACAGATTGAAGAAGAGCAAGACCCTTGATGTAATTGCTACAAAGGCCCATCAGCTGTCACACAAAACGGAAACAAAATGGTCCATAGTGTGAATGCTTATGCAATGCAAGAATTCAGCTTTATTTTTAGCAAAACAAAATTGTGTTAAGATGAGGGGAAGTCCAATCATGGGACACACACACGGACCTTATATATACACACACAAAATTATTATTTTCGTCCCTTAACTATATTGTTGGTATCGCTTTGGTTCCGTAATTAATTTTTGGTCCGTTTTGGTCTTTTAAATTCATCTCCGTTACTCATTTTGGTCCCTTCTGTTACTTTTAATTCAAAACCGTTAAGTCATGTACACATGTCATTTTGATATTCCTTGAAAATTCATTTATTTCTTTCATTTTCTTCATCACAATCCTTCATCTCTTTACTGGAAAATATGAAGAACAGAATATCAATTTCATCAAACCTTCAACACAAAAACCCAGCAAAAATTTTTTTTTAAAAGGGTTAATACCGCTTTTGGTCCCTGTAATATTAGCGAATTTCGGTTTTAGTCCCTGTAAAAAAAATTTAGATTCTGTCCCTGTAATTAAAATTGTCTTGGGATTTAATTGCAAAGGAAACACAATGATGCGCTATTTTAAATCCTCGGTATGGTCGAGCATTAAAATTCATATTGGCACAATTTGATTAACTCTTTGTGGATTGTAGGCACGGGGGATAGAATACATTTCTGGACCGATAATTGGTTAGGAGAACCTCTGGTGGATTTGGTTAGTCTTGATGTTAATTTTCATGGACATCTTAAAGGTATGGTGTCAGAAGTGATTGTAAACGGAACCTGGAACTTGCCTGCGGTTCTAACTGAATTTGGAGACATTAAAGAGCGATTAGATGCTCTTGTTTTACCTCATAATTAGCTCCCGGATGTGTTGGTTTGGAAGCATACTTCGGATGGCACACTTTCATCGAAGCATGCTTTATCTTTTATGCGCCCTCAGACTCCTTTGCTGCCTTGGGCGGAATCCATTTGGAACTCTGCTATCCCACCTTCTCACTCGTTTATCTATTGGAGGCTCTGTCATGGTAAGATGCCCACTGATGAAAATCTTCGATCCCGTGGTTGCATTGTTGTGTCGATTTGTAGCTTATGCCTGACAACGGATGAATCCTCCGAACACCTCTTTCTTCGTTGTCAGTTCGCTGCTCGCCTTTGGGATTGGATTGGGGGTAAGCTTAATCGTGTCATCGACTCCTCTTCAGTAGGTTCTCTCCTTTTGTGTAGGCCAGCTCGGTGTTCCTCCCAAGTGTCAGGCATTTTTCTGGCAGCTATCTTGCATACTCTTCATACAATTTGGTGGGCTCGTAACGCCGTTAGATTTTCAGATGTGACACCATCTTTCTATTCAGCCAAAGTTCGTATTCAATCTTTTATTGCAATCTTTGGTAATGTTTCTAAGGGTAAGTGCTTGCAGGCGGACTTCTCTTTTCTTGATTCGCTTGCGGTTTTGCATCATTGTCGCAGAGTCAAAGAAATAATTTTGGTATTATGGAAGGCCCCTTCCGCTCCTTGGTTGAAAGTTAATACAGACGGGTCGGTAATTGGTGGACACGCGACCTGTGGGGGACTGTTTCGTGATACTCTTGGCACATTTCGTGGTGCTTTTTATTGTAATATTGGTATTCAATCTGTTTTCTATGCAGAGGTCCTAGGAATCATTCTTGCTATTGAATTCGCTGCCCGGGAAGGGTGGAGTAATATTTGGCTTGAAAGCGACTACACTAGTGCTCTTATGATTTTTTCTAACTCTCTGTTGGTTCCCATTATGTTACGTAACTGTTGGCATAATGCTCGACAACTTCAGATTCATGTTATTTCTTCTCATATTTTTCGTGAAGGAAACAGCTGCGCAGACAAGTTGGCTTCTATGGGTCACTCCAGTGTTGGTGTAGTTTGGTTAGATAGTCTTCCTATTGATTTAAAGCTTGATTTCTATAGGGATAGATGTGGGTTTCCAAATTACAGATTCCCATGATCTGTTTTTTGGTTGCTTTTTGGTTGTTTCTTCTGTTTCTTTTTTGTTTCCTTCCTTTTATGTTTTTTTTGAGGGTTTTGGTCTAGTCCCCCCTTCTTTTGTAATTATTTTTCCCCCTTTTTAATAAATTTTTTAGAGTGTGGCGGCATAGGGTGGAGGTTTCTCGAGGTGCCAACCTAGTTGGGATGTCGATGATGCCTCTTGATGTCTGTCTACGCTCCTTGCTTATAAAAAAAAAAATGATTCCCTACATGTATTTTTATTTGAATATTGTGTGATTAACAATTGTATTAATCTAGTAATTTTATTATCAATTATTCAAAAATAAATGAAGGAGGAAAAAACTAAATAAACATAACATTTGTTATATATATATATATATATATATATATAGACACACACTCATACACACGTGTTAAAGACCATTTTGGTCTTTTAAACATCTAAAAGAAATTCTGACACAAAGCAACCAAAAAATATTTTTGTGACACCAAATAGCTAATTTTTATTTTATTTTATACAAATCACTTCTGTTTTGAAGTTAATCAAACATAAATCACTTCTATAACAAAAAAAACATAAATCACTTTACGTTCAACTCACCTCTAACAAAATCAATTATACAAGATCAGTTCTACCAAAATTAATTCTTTCTACCGCACAACCAAACACACGGCAGGTTTTATTAGGCACAACTTGTGATGGAAGATTTTTTTGGTTTCATAATATAATTCATTTTAGCCTGTTAAAAAAACATAATAACAAATATATTTTAATTTCTTCCTTAAAAAAAATATATTTTAATTTCTTTTGACGTGGTTAAATATATTTTAATTAAAAACTGAAATAGGTTATAAAATTGAGTCATATGCCTCCATTTTTCGGGTTCGCAATACTTTACTTTTTACATTTTGTAAAATAATACACTTTATTAACCTGGGTAAGATTTCAAAAGGTAGGACATATATTGCTAAATAGAGTGACATCACACTACCAAAAAAAAGCCTATTTATAAAACACTACCAAAAAAATAGAGTGAGATCAAGATTTTTTTTTTTTGCTGGAAGGAGAGTGAGATCAAGATGTTTAGTGGTCTATTATTAAAAAAAAAAGTTTAGTGGTTTATTAAAAAATAAACTTATAATGAAATACATTTGAATGGTTTAAAATAATATTGAAATGCTTGACCAAAAAAAAAAAATTTAAATAAATGAAGTTAAAGTCCAACTGAATATTTTTTTTAATTAAATTTCAATGAAAAGTTATATCTTGAATTTTGTCGGCAAACTTTCGATTAAGTACTAATGTAATGACACAGAAGAAAATTTATTTAAAAATATATATAATATATTAATTTTTCTGTGTCTTTAGATAATATATTTTTATTCCATTATATGATACAATTTTCAAAAAATAATATATATATAATATAACACATTACTTTATATCAAAAAAAAAAAGAATCTAAGAGTATAATTTTTTTTATACTTAGGATGCATTTTGTCAACTTGACACATCATAAAAAAATAAACTTCAGATTTACTGGTAGTGAAAATTTCTAATGTTTTTTCCCTCAAAATATTTTTTCTAATATTTTTAAAATCAGCTGAACCATATTTTCAATTTAGAAATAAATTAATCAAAATCATAAATTAACGAAAATAAAGCGACAAACATCTCAAACATTTTGATATCCTTAAAGTTTTACACAATATTTCAAACATTTTACATTTCAGTAATTGGATAAACTAAAACATAGTCGTAACCAATTGAGTTGAAGTCAATCAGATGTTAAACTTCTACAACATGAACCAACTTTTGAATTCCAATCCAAAGAAGTATTTACATTTAGTGTACGACACACATCTCTAAAAGCAAACCACAACACCTTTCTCTTGGTTCATGCCTTTTCAGTTATATCAGTTTCTATCAAATTTCAACATAAACATTTTCAAATGAATAAGGGTACTCAAGTCATTCCAACACAAAAAATGCCAAAAGAACAGTAAGGCAAATCTTCTCTCTCTCTCTCTCTCTCTCTCTCTCTCTCTCTCCCTCCCTCCCTCTCCCCCCTCCTTTTGTCTTTCCTCAATTTCCACACTACTTAAACTACTATTCCTCACGCACTCTCGCACAAACTAAACACAATCATCATTCACTATCATTTTTCTCATTCAATGATGGATATTCAACAAGAACTTTTCAAGCTCAAACCCTACATCATTGGGGCCCTCATTTCTTTCATAGCCATTTTCATTTTCGTCCATCTTCTCCCCTTCATCATCAGCATGATAACCTTCTACTTTCCACTCTTATTCTCTACTGCCCTGTTTGCCGTCGTCATCTTCGTTTTGACAAAGATCGTCCCACCCAACAATGACCCTATTCATGTCCCTAGACTAGCTGAAGAAATCCTCGAGTATTTTGTCATCGCTGGAAACCACCAATTCCACCACCCCGACTACAACAACCATCCTGCCAACCATCACCATCCCGAAAACTACTACCTCCCTGCCAACAACAACCAGCTCGATCTGCCTCCTCCCGACAAGGTTGATGACAACAAGGATGACTAGAAGTCAAACCATATATCACCGTAAGAATATTACCCTATCTTAATTTGCTTCCATTCATTGGTTTTCCCTTCCTAAAAAAATATTTACTAAATTAATTTTCATTTTTTATCAATTTTTTTTTCTTCTTTCTTTAGAGTTGTAATTGAATGTCAATATTACTATACTTCAAATATGCCTTTTCTTAATAAGTTTATTTTTATTTAAATGATATGTAAAAAATTAAATTCATATTATAAATGATGTTTGTGATTTGATGTTTTGAAAGACAAAGTTGTCCCTGTTATTAAAGATAATTGATGTAAGTGTATTGGGAATGTTTGGGATCAGAATTTGGAGCTGTCACAATCTATGAGTGTATGCAGTCAATAGGATCTTATTCGTCCGATCAAAATCGGACAGTTAATAGTTTAAGGTCAATATTTTCATATTAAGAAAAATAAAACTGTTTTAAAATATGAGCCTTATGCTCTAAATCCCATTCACAAATGTTTTTAGGTTGCAATTGTGATAGTTGGCAATCCAAAGAATAATCGATGAAAATGTATCGATATAATAATAATAATAATAATTATTATTATAATATTAATGTATTTATTTATCATTTTTTCATATTGTCTAGGTTAATGCAGAGTCATCCTTCTACGGTACCTGTTTATTGTGTGACATTCTGTGTAATCTTGTGTCTGGCTTATGACTTTTACGTATAAGAAAAAACTTTTATTTCAATACATATTATTTTTCAAAAATCCCAAAAGCTTATGACTTTTACGTTTTTATAAAAAGTTAAAGTATTTAGTTCAAATGTATTTAGTCTAAATTTAAATTAAATACATTGAATTTTGTTGATTAAATTTTCTCTTATGAAATCAGAGAGTATTTTGTATGTCGTTTCCCATGTGCCATCCTCATTGTTAATTTCATGTGTACGCTTAAATATGCTCTTATATATTATATCAATGCATCTAGCCTAGATTATGGTTTGATTTTTTTAATCAATTGACCATAGTCAATTTTGTAATGTATCTTGTTTTGGATTTTGTTTTTCAGGTAATTAATTGTTAAGAGAAGACGGTGATAGCGTGCTAGCATAGGCCATATATAAGTGAAAATAGATCACAGATAACAGACTGAAGATGATGCTCAACTATATAGATTTATAGTAGAGGATTCAATAGTTAATTTATGATCACAGTTTGTGTACTTCTGCGCTTTTATTTTCCTTTGTAATGGCTATATAAATGCTACTCAATATTAAATAATACTAGTACATATCTTCTCTCAAATTCTTTTGCAAGTAAGGTAGTTCTAACTTCTAATCTAACCATTGGGTTGGTTTTAATTTACTCGATTTTATTAAGGAAAGAAAAAATGTCGATTATTTTTTTTTAAAAAGGAAAAATGATTATATTACGATTCCTAAGCACAAGGTTAGCTAAAGAAAAACCAAAAGGTCACGAAGTCAAGATACACCAGGAACAGTGAACAAAACAACAAGCATAGAAAAAATCAAAATTAACCTATACCCATATACAATAAAGGGCTAAGCCACCGCCTATGATAATCAAAAGCAAAGTTGTCGGTTTTTGCCTTTAACCACCAAAAAGAAAGAAGCTTAACGTTGTCAATAAGTTGTAGCGTGGAAGCTGGTTTATCTTGAAAAATTATGTTGTTTCTGTCCTTTCAAATAATCCAGATGCAAGCACACCAAATCACGACCTTCCAGATTCAACGTGTTTTAGAAATACTAACAAAAAACCCGAAAATGATGTACGTGGTCCGTCAAGTTACGGGGACAAATTGTAACAATGCCTAACCAGCGATACACATCAAACATAAAGATCCATATAAAGTACAATCCAAAAAAAGATGATCAGCCGATTCAATTTGGTCACACCCTGAAACACACAGTTGATCTTCGAAGGATATTATATGTCGTTTGAATAAATGAACTTTAGTAGGAACTTTGTCATGCAGTAGACGCCACACGAACAAAGAAACCTTCAAAGAAATATGCCGCTGCCAAATAGTATCCGGAATAGGTACCTCCTGGTGAAGGTTCTCCATGGTAAGGATGTTATATACGCCTCACGCAGTATACCAAGCAGTAGGATTCGGATACCAAATCAAGCAATCTGAAGAAACATCCTGGAAAGACACATCAAAAAGCAACACCTGACACTCAACTAAAAGTTCCTCCTTCCACGCCCTCAAACTCCTCCTCCAACACCAAGTGCCCCCCTTTCCCCCACATTAACCGATCCGTCTCCGCCACCAACGTCCATTTCTTATTTGATAAATCAAACAGACGAGAACCTAACACTCAACACTTCATCCCCCAGCTACCTAAGAAGAATCAGACCCCCACCAAAAGACAAATATATGCTTTTTCACCCCGACAAACACAATCTAATACGGTCAAGCAATGGCTCCTAAAAATTGAATCAACGAACATCTCCCCCAATTAAGAGACCCAAATACAATAAATTAAAGGTAAACAATCAACTTTACATCTCAACACAAAAGCAACCTCTTGTAACCAGAAATCAACTACATTAACCCCCACCAACATACTCTTATGAAAATTAATCGGTAAACCTGACATAGCCGCAAACAGATGAATGATAGCCCACATAGCAAGAACATAATCCCAAAATTAGAGTGTCGTTAGCAAATTGATGGTGAGATATTGACAACGGTTCCACCCCTCTAATTTTATACCCGACAAACATATGACTAGAAATCATAGACTCCATCAGAACATTCAACCCTTCGGCTTCCAGCAAGAACAAAAAAGATGAAAGAGAACTGCCCTGCCTCAACCCTCTCTCCAAAGGAAATTCCTCAGTCGGGGTACATTCACCAACACTGAAGCAGTCGCCATACCTATACATTCATTATTCCACTTCCTCCACAGGGTCGAAAACATCATTTTTCCAATTACCGCATCAAGATAATTCCAACAAACAGAATTGTACGCCTTTTGAAATCCACCTTGAATAATAATAACTCTTCTTGTATTTCTTGGCCTTATCAACACCCTCATTAGCAATTAAAATACCATCTAAGATCTGCCTTCCTTTTACAAAAGCTGACAGAGAAGGGGATATAACACCACCAATCACACTCCACAATCTATTTGCCAACACTTTCGCCAACAATTTATACACACATCCAACCAAAGATATAGGCAAGAAATTATTCAGCCTTTGGGGACTATCAACCTTAGAAATTAGATGAATGAAGGTGCAGTTAATTCCTTTAGTTAATTTCCCATTTCGATGAAATTCTGTAACAAAACACGTAAGATCATCTTTCAACTTTTCCTGAAACACTGTGATAAAATCAAATGTAACCCCATCAGGTCCAAGAGCCTTATTACTATCACAATCCCAGACCGCTGCTTTCACTTCTTCCAAGTTGCAAAGTTTTAAAAAAGTCGTACCATCATTATAAGACAAAGTACGAAAACTGTGATTTTCCACACTAGGTCTCTCCACAACAACAACCTTACAATGAGCCTCAAAATGAGAAAACACAGCCTGTCGAATCTCAGACACCCCTTCCACCCACACACCATTCACCAAGAAAGAAGAAATATTATTACCTCTGCATCGACGAGACATTAAGCCATGCTTTTTTTGGAATCGACAATACCTTCCCGCAACCAATTCAAGTGAGATTGCTGCCAAAAAATACTGGTATGCACTTGGGATAGAGAACGTAACTCATCAGTTAAAGCACATAATTCCTCTACCTCCAAGTCAATAAGCTCATCGCCCTCCCCTTTACAATCCAACAGAGAGATACTCTCTTTTAAAGAAGAGATTCTACCCAGGAAATTACTTGTATGTTTTTTATGCTACTCTTTCAACCCCGCTTTCAACAATTTAAATTTCTCTTTAAGGACATAACCACCCCAACCATCCACTTTGAAGGACCACCACTTCTCACTAACAAACGTCTTATAACCCAGTACATTTGCCCATCATTTCAACATTCTAAATGGCTTCGGGCCCCAATTCTCCTCATTAACAAATAAAACAATGGAATAATGATCAGAAAAAATTCTTAACTACGTCGCCTGAACACAATCCGTCCAAGTCAAACACCACGTCTCTGATAATAAAAATTTGTCCAACCGACTCATAAACTTCTTATCACCCCTAAACCAAGTGAATTTGCGGCCAACAAGCGAAAGGTTAATCAAGAAAGTATCATCAATCAACATGTTAAAAGCATCACACTCTGCCAATTTCTAAAAAGTCCCGCACCTTTTCGCTCCCCTAAAGAACACACCACAATGAAGTTACCACACACACCTAAAGTTCTCCGTACATAATTACCAATTGGAGCAATCAATCTTTCCCACAACAGCCGTTGTGTAGCCACATCGCAAGGAGCATAAAATTAATCAAATTAAACTCCTCATTTGTTAAAATAAATTTCCCATGAATTAACAACACATGATCATCGGAAAAGGAAGACCACACCTACACTTCATCACTATTCCAAATAATAAGTAAGCCTTCAGAAGCACCAACAGATCAACAGAAAGAAAAACCACATGACATGCCGTCCCATAATGAACACAAAGATACTCATAAACAACCGACAATTTAGTCTCTTGATGATACAAAATAAACAGTTTCTGTTCATTCACCAACTTCCTCACCTCTGCCTTCTTCTTGAAACCAGCCAACCCCCTCACATTCTAAGATAAGATCTTCATTGGACACACCACCACCGCTCACCCACCCTCCCCACACAACCACCCTCTCCATCACCTGGTGGGGGTAGATGGTCAAGGGTGACGTTGGGAAAGGCATCTTTTTGCCTGGAAAGAGGATCAATTAGAACAATGCGTTTCTTCGTTGGATAATATTTTTTTGTAGGATAATGTTGTTGATAAATGGGTCTAGATTTATACCTCTGGTGAAGGCTGCTTTGTCAAATAGGCATATCAAATTCTTACTTGCATGGAGTAGACCAATATTAATATTCATTCACAACTGGTTGGAATAAAGCAGTGCCTATGGAAGTGTCGTTATTTGTTTTTTGAATTTTAAATAAAAGGATCCAAACAAAGGCTACTCTTTTTCGTTATTGAGTGGTGTCTTCTGGTTCTCTGTTATACGAAAGGGTGTGGGAAGGAGGAAACTATTAATCACTATTTCCTTCATTGTGATTATTTTAGTAGCGTATGAAGTCATGTTTTTTGTTTTTTAGACATCCTGTTTGTTACCCCAACTGATATTGTGGAACATGCTCAACAATTTGGTGGTGCACATGTGTTAAGGAAACGTATTTGTTCCTGTTTTCAAGTAATTTGGCGGTCTTGTATATGGATTAACTGAAAGGAGTGTAATGCCAAAACTTTTTTTAACAAATAGCTTTTGTTAAACAATTATTAGATTGTATCAATATTCATTCTTGACAATGGGTGAAGACTCATAATCTTATTTCTTTTGTTGATTTTAGCTTATAGTGGTTTAATCCATTGCTTTGCATTGGCTTATTTACTATGTAATTTTTCTTTTCATCCTTGTGATGGTTCCCTTGGTTGTATTGTTGACACTTTTTTATTTTCCTATAAAGAACTAATTATTAATATTTTTTTTTAAGGAGATTTAATTATTTTGGTGTTTTTACTTTTTAAGTGTTTTTCTAAATAACATTTTAACGAAGATCAAACTAAAGAGAGCAGAAACCAAGATGAATTTAATCAATTGGAAGAACCAAAATTTCTACAGCGTGGCGATACAATATTCAAACCATAACTTAAAAAGATAATCATATTTAGTATCACACATACATCAAATACATTTTACCTCGAAAAAATAAACTCGATACCCTTACTTTGTCCTAGTTCATGCCCTGTTGTATTAGTTTCTACCCAATTTCAACATAAACATTTTCAAACAAACAAGGGCATTCTAGTCATTCCAACCAACCAAAAAATGCCAAAAAAACTGTAAGAAGAATCTCTACACAACATCAGTTACATTCTCTCTCTTGTCTTTCCACAATTTCCCACACTACTTAAACCACTCTTGCTTAGTTGCTTAGACACTCTCACACACCACTGTCCTTTTTCTCATCCTATCATGGACATCCAACAAGAACTTTTCAAGTTTAAGCCCTACATGATCGGAGCCCTCACTTCTTTCTTAGCCATCTTCCTTTTCTTCCACCTTCTCCCTGCCATCATTACATTGATAATCTTCTTCTCTCCACTCCTCTTCACAACTACTCTATTTACCGTCATTGTTGTCATTTTGACTAACACCACTCCATCCAATAATGACCGTATTCCTGTTCCTAGACGTCGCGAGGAAATTGTTGAATATTATGCCATCGCAAATCACCACCACCAACCCCACCCCGACAACAACAACCATCATCCCGCGTTACCTCCTCCTGACAAGGACGATGGTGACGAGGATGATGATGGCGATGATGATGACAATGTTGAAGATTAGAATGCAAAACATCTATCACTGTAAGACTATACTACTCTCTCTTAGTTTGATTCAATTCCCTTCACCCTAAAAAAAACAACTTTAATTATTTACTAAATAAATTTTCATATTTTTTTCTTCTTTTTTTTCTTTTAGAATTGTAATTGAATGTCAATATTGTTCTTCAAATAATTTTCTTAAAACTCTTTTTAGACTAATTTATTTATTTATTTTACTTTTAGAGCTGTAATTGAATGTCAATATTTTTTCTTGATATTTTAGGTCAATGTTGAGTCATCATTTTACGGGTACCGTTATCCGTTATTGCATGACACTATCTGTCTTGCCTTGCGTCCCTTTTTTTTATGATAATAAACCTCAATTTCATGCATATATTTTCTCAAAAATTTCAAAAGCTTATGACTTTTACGTTATATATTTTTTGGGTGGTTTGAAATCTACTGCGTAATATGCTTTTAAAGGAAATAAATTTAATTGTACCATTCCCCATGTGCCATCCTGTATCCACATTGATAATTTCATGTATCTTGTCTAGATTATCTGATTATGATTTGTATTTTTATAATCAAACGATTATACTCAATTTGGAATGTATCTTGTTTTAAATTTTCAGGTGATTAATTATGAAGAGAAGACGGTGATAGGGTGATAACATAGGCCATATATAAATGAGAGTAGATCACAGATAACTGACGGAAGATGATGCTCAACTATATAGATATATATAGTAGAGGATTAAATAGTTAACCCATGTTCTGCGTTTTTACTTTCCTTTGTAATGGTTATAAATGGTGCTTAATGAAAAAAATAATAAGTACTTCTCTCAAATTCTTTTGCCTAGTTCTAACTTCTAATTTTCTCTAACTATTGGGGTTTGAATTTACTTGCTTTGATTTAAGTAAGAAAAGAAAAAAGAAATCGTTTCAATATGGATGGATTTCCTCATGTTAAAGAATCACATATTACTTTCTGGATTTCGATTACTTGATCAAAACTATATCATCAAGATTAGATTATTCATGTTTCCATGTTGATAAATTGAGTATAAAATAGAAAGTCAAAATATATAATATATGTTGTCAAATTTTGATCTAATAGTCTAGAATGGCGATTACAACAGGATTGCATGAATACATGAATGACATAAGACTATAGATAACAATAATTTATTTTCAAGACTATTGGATAAAGATATAACGATTCACATGAATTCACCAAATAGATTTCATAATACAATTTGAAATATAAATCATTTGATTTTCATTGAGAACGGTTAAGAATGCTCATAAATATATATAAGATAATAATCAAATGTATTTAATCCAAATTTATACCAAATACATTTGCTTGTTTTATGCTTATATTTAACACTAGAGGAGTACACATTTTAGTGGAGTACAACACTAGAGGGAGTACACCTTTTAGTGAAGTACTTTAGCTCATGTGTATGACTTTCAGTCGTTGATTTGTAAGTTAATCAACTATTGATATTATTTATTGGGTCGTATCATACTAATAAGTGTTTTAAGGAAACTATAAAAGAAGAATTTTTGATTGAAAAATAACAATCTTTAAACTTTTAAAAAATAATTTAATATACATTTTTGAATTACGATAATAGATTGATAATATTGGATAAAGATAGAACGATTCTTATGAATTCACCTAATCAATTTCAAAATACAATTTGAAATATAAATCATTTGATTTTCTTTGAGAACAGTTATTAATGCTAATTAATAGTAGCACCAATTAAAATTTTAAATATAAGACAATAGTCAAATGAACTTAGTTCAAATTTAGACTAAATACATTTGATTATTTATTTTTTTTTTTTTATGCTTACATAGAGGGAGAACACATTTTAGTGAAGCGCTTTAGCTCTTGAATATGATTATCAATCGTTGATTTTTCATCAATAATTGAGGAGTGTTATTTATTGGACTATAATAACAAGTGTCTTTAGATACTTGTTAAGGAAAAAAGTAGATTTTTTTTCTTCTTAAAAATAACAATTTTTAAACATTTAAAAAGTTTTTTTTTGAAAGATAAACATTTAAAAAGTTAAGTACACACTTTCCAACTACGACAATATATTTGATAATGTTGGATAATTAGATAGAAAGATTCACATGAATTCACCAAATCAATTTCAAAACATAATTTGAAATATAAATAATTTGATCTTCACAAAGATCAGTTAAGAATGCTAATAGCAGTACCAATCACAATTTTGAATATAAGATAGTACCAATCACACTTTTGAATATAAGATAATAATCAAACATATTTAGTCTAAATCAAGATCAAATATACTTGATATTTCATTTTTTATGCTCATACATAAAAGATTTTCACGGAGAACGGTTAAGAATGCTAATAGTAGTACCAATCACAATTTTAAATATAAGATAATAGTTAAATGTATTTAGTCTAAATTTCGATCAAATTTTATATTTTATTTTTTTATGCTTATAGTTAACATATTTCCACCTGAGAACGGTTAAGAATGCTAATAGTAGTACCAATCACATCTTTAAATATAAGATAATAGCCAAATGTATTTAGTCCAAATTTATATCAAATATATTTGATATTTATTTTTTTATGCTTTTTTTGAAAGATGTCTTTTTGTTTTATGCTTATACTTAACACTAGTTGGTGTATACATTTTAGTGGAAACACTTTAACTTTTTGTATGATTATGGATGTTGATTTGTTAATCAAAAGTAATAATTTTGAAACTTAAAAATAATACACACCTTCCAAGATTAAAGTGTTGATGGGGTAAAAGTCTAACGTTTAAGTCTTGGTGAGGAGAAAACTATCACAACAATTAACATTCAAAAGAAACAAAACACACTTTTCAAGACAATAAAATTATATTGATTTTTTCAACTCGTATTTTTTTTTGGGCGAACGTATTTTTGTTTTTTTCCCAAGATAATAAAACTATATTGATTATTTTAACTTGTATTTTTTTTTGTGTGAACATATATTTGTTTTTTGTTTTGGGTGAACTAAGAGTGAGGAGAACATCAAAGGGAAGATTATATTTCTTTCACAAAAAAATCAGCGGGAAGCTTGAGCATCCCAACTAATTAAGATGTCACCTCTAAGAAACCCTCAACCTCTGCCCTCACTCATAAAATATAGTACTCCCTCCGGTCCTTAATATAAGAAATTTTTCAAAAATTTTTTTGGTCCTATTTATAAGAAAATGTCACAACTTTTAAGGTGTAGTTATTGCTTAAATGACTTTTCTATCCCTATTTAATGTTTCTCTTTTAAATATTAGTGGGTGTATTTATTGTTTCACAATTTTTTATAAGGGTATATTTGTAAAAATATTCAAAAAGTTACATTAATCAATGAATGCATTGGTTTTGATGCTTTTTTGGTTGTGTTGCTTATAATAAGGATCAGAGGTAGTATTATTAAGGAAAATGCAGCAAGTGCCCTTAGGACATTTGTTTAGAAATTTAAAGTGAATATTTTATCTTGAAAATTGTGCATTCAAGACATTGAAACAACAAAAAGTAACATTTTCTCCATAAAATTTGTCAATTATTTCTATTTTTGAATCTTTAACAAGTGTTCTTACACTTGTTAGCTTAGCCCTATTATATAAAAAAAGGGTAACATTAGCTTAACCCTATTATTAAAAAAGGAGAACATATGTACATGAGGCGAGACAAACCAAAACCTTCAAAAAAGGCCAAAAAAAAGATAAACAAAAATTAGGGAGACTAAAGTGATCCTTGAAAAAATCGTTGCGAATAAAAATGGGAAAAACATCCGACCCAAATAGTCACTAGATAGTATGTCCACGATTTGTAAGTTTGTTGCCACAAGTGTTACCCTCTCTGAACACATGAGAAGAAAACCTAAAGGACGCAATTATTTAACCGATTACGCATCTTCCAAGGAACAAGATCTTTGTTTTTAAAAATCATGAGGGCGCTCGTATAATCCATTTCGATCCACATATTCGACCACCCCCTAATTATTTGATATTTCCATTGCATGCAAGAAACCCATCAGTTCAACCTTAAAACTGTGTCAAGGCGTTGCAGTTACTGGAAAAGCAACCGAGGGAAGTTCCACAATGATCCCGAAAATACTACAAGAACCTTTTTAAACTTGTGCCCTTGTACATTGAAAATAATATTAGCAACACACTCTTCAACACATTATTTTTTATCGAGGATGAATCACGTTTATTTGAAAAACTATTGGTTAAGAAATCACCAAAAGAATTCCAACACAATAAATTGAAGGTGTTGCATTTATGTGACTGCTAGCATGAATTGTTGTATTTCTAGAGGCACCCCCACTCTTTCTTAAGTATTAGTAACAAAAAAAGAAATCTATATGAGGATGATATGTTAATGAAATTATAAAGAGATTAATCGAGTCATAAAGGTAAGTATTAATTAACTAATTAGGTATGTTATGTCGAGTTGAATGCAACAAACATAATAGAGTAAGTTATTAAAAATCAAATTTGAGCCTAAACAAGATCAATGAATGCCTACCAGCTTTCAAACTTTTCAATGTAAATAAAACTTTGGTGTGCATTTCCTCATTCAAGTACACTGTAACAACTAGACTTGTAAAATGTGATAGTGCATGTTTGAATTGGTTTGTTTGAGCTTATTTATTGACAAATACTTATTTAGTTTATGGAAAATGTTAACTTGTGTCCTTGGGGCATAAGTTAAGAAGACAAATATAGAAAGTTTTTCTTGGAACGTGTGCATTCAATGTCTCAAAAGTTGCAAAAGTTAAACTTTCAATATAAAATTTATTATTAATTTCCTTTTTAAGCTCCTTAACTTGTGCCTTTAGGGCACAAGTTAACATAACCCTCGGTTTATTTAAGATGATTAAGCAAGTGTTAAGTTAAATCAGTTATTGATAGTGTACTTGACTGATCAATGTCAAGCTAGCTATTCTAAATCTTGCAATGAAATATCTTTTTGACTAATCTTCCCCCTCTCTTTGAGCTTCTAAATAATCAAATTCAGCAGCCTTATATATAAGGCACACTCAAAGAAACTAGATTTACATAAAAAGAAAATTAAGTTATGTAATGCATGTTTAGATTTGTAGTGAGTTTGATGGTCTATATTTGGCTCCACGTTTGGACCTTCTAGAATCACTATTGGTTATAGTCAAAGGTGATTTGATACAAATGTGTTATGTTTGGCTTCCAGTCTCAAAATCCATTCAACCCAAAAGTTAAGATTTCTATCTTATGATGAGTTAACATAATCAATAATGAATTTAACAAAAGTGACAACCATATATACAAGCACAAGTAGATAGGATTCTTAGTTATGTTGATTGCACTTCAAACAGTTTTAGGTATTCATTCTTCATAATCATAGAATATCTCTTCTTAATAAGATATCCTACCCTCATCAAATTACACTTCATTTCAGGAACATATAGTACTTTTTCAATCAAAATCATAGAGTAGGTTCTTGTTACCATTCATATGATTTGAACTTCTTGTATCAAGACACCAGGTCATAGAATCAACAACTTCTTCAATACTTGGATTCTTCTTTATTGCTTTGACTCTTCTTTCCATTTCTTGGCCAACATTTATTAGCAAAATTCCCAAACTTATAGCACTTAAAACACTAAATCTTCTTGAGAGGATTCAGGCTCATATTCTTCATGTTTGGCTTTCCCTCTGCTATTACTTTTCTACTTCTTGTTCCAATTTTTCTTGCCAACTTTATGTTTCTTGAATTGAGCAAGAAGTGTTTGTTCTTCTTCTTTACAATGATTTTTGTCATGCTTCAATTCACGTGCTTCAAGAGTGCTTTAGAGATCTTTAATCTTGCTTTCTGCCAGATCCTTTGTTTCCTCAATTGTCACTACTATGTGATTAAATTGAGGTGTCAAAATATGCAACACTTTCTCCAATAATATTCCTACTTATGACATTTGTTCTCCATGGTTCTTCGTTTGATCGGTAAGTGTTACCAACCTTACTCTTCATCTTCATTAACTCATATTGTCTCTTCAAGGCCCGAAGCTTGACTTTCTTGACCTTTCATCACCTACAGAGCTCTTCAATAGATTATCCCAAGCTTCCTTGGATTTTTCAGCATTTGCAATCTTCTCTAACACCTTTGCATCAAGGTATTGTTGAATGAGAAACAACACTTTGTTGTATTTCTTCTTCAATTCCTTATGTACATTTGTCTGCACATTTGTTGCATTTTCAAGAAGGGGTTCCATGTCATTGTTGAATTGTTCATACACATCATGAACTGCAAAAATCACCTTCATATGCCTGAGCCATCTTTTCTTTTCTTTTTTCCATCAAGAACTAGAAGATTCGTGTGAAGAGTACCATTTACAACCATCTTCTTTATCCTTGAAACTTTTACTTTCTTATATCATATAAGCTCTGTGATACCACAATGTTGGATTGAAAAGTTACACTCTAATGTGAGGTGAAGTGCAACTTCGAAGGAGAATGAGAGAGTATGAATGATGACAAGAAATTATATAGGATTTCTAGTCATCTTTTAGAGTAGAAGTGGTCAGTTTTATGGCCTTTTAGTCAAGAATCCAGAAGAAAAGTCATGAAATCACAAGACCAGCCTCGACTAAGATCGCGCCGCGAGATGTATAATCGTGTCGCAAAACACAAGAGAAATCACCAAGTTCAGCTTCTGCTAAGATCACGTTGCGGGCTATTCACCCCACGACTGGAGCAATTGTTGGTAAAACAACAAAATTAGCCTTGACAAGGCTCGCCTCACGAGATAATTTCTTGTGCCCTAGGACACTATCGCTTAAATGACGGGAAATACACCTATATAAATCCGACCCCTAAGTTACTGAAAAATCACCTTTTGACAAGAAAAAAAATGGTGAAAATGTGATCTAGGGTGTTTCAGAGCAATCCAGAGTATTTCTAGAGTGAAGAATCATCATCAATGATTCTTTTCTTATTTTTTTATTCATATGGTAATATGTGTTTAGACATCATGAGTAGCTAAACTTTTCTAGGATAGATCATGAAGGAGGAGCTTCCTGTTATTTTTTGAATCATATAACTTAAATAATTCTATGGATTTCAATTGATTGCTTAATGTTTTATTCAATTATACTTTTGTTTGATTATATGATTATATGAATCGATGATCATAGTCTACTCATCCTAGACTTGAATAAGAATAAGACTATAGTTTGTTTGATAGTTTTCTAGCTTAGACATATTTTAGGAATAATTGTGTATTAAATTTGGCGTTCCAAAACCTTCAACAGTCTTCGCCTCACCTAAGACATTAGGGAGTATGGCCATTGAAGAAAGTTAGTGCCAAAGAATTGGCCTAACCATTTTGATCAAATATCATTAAGTCAAGCAATCAGTCAATAATGTATCCATAACCCAATCATATTGCCAAGTGCAAACCCCCAATTAGTTACCATAATATGTATCACCATCATGGTAGTTTAGTTGAAATAATGTGATCGTTGTGGATACAAACCGTATATATTTCACTACATGACGACATCATAGTACACTTGCTATTTTGTCCATCAATGAATGAAAACTATATAAACTTTAATGAATGAAGAAATTATGAGAAAACACTATATCAAATACACAATGCAATAACCCCTTTATACAAAGTGGGTTATGCTAACTAACTATGTTACTTCACTATCAAGTAAATTCTATGATCAAGTTAATCTTTAACTAATTAACTCAATCTTATCCAACTAACAACTAGTTCATGTAAACAATTTTGTGTCAATCTAAAATATACACATCATGACAACTATACAATAGACTAGTTCACTATCGCATCCGCTGCATTGATCCTTTGGGGTGGTGACCTTTTGTGGTACATCATCCTCTTTACCTATATAATCCTCTAAGTTACATAATCATATGGATCTATTGTTTTCTTTTTCCGTGGTGGTCGGGGTTTGAACCCTGGACTTTACATATATTATGCGTTGTCCATACCAACTGAGCTAAGCTCACAACTGCATATATTGTTTTAATTATACAATCAATAATTATAAAATACATTTTTTTGACAAAAATAATTACAAATTATTTAAAAGTTCACGTATACGATTAGAAATTTTTTAGTCCAAAGAGATAATTACAAATTATATTTATGGACTCTTTTAAAAAAAATAAGTTTATGGACTCAGTTACAAACTTTTTTTCTTATCACATTTTTTTTTCACCACAAAAAAAAAGTTACAAACATTCCAAGAGATTGTTATTATTTGGTTGGAAGGGTACTTTCAAATCTCACCGACTAAAATAAATTTGATATTATACACAAGATGAAAACCAAACTGAACCATTCAATTACGAGAACCATAACAACCACCCTATGATGGAGAGAGCCTATGGGACCTTCAATGTGAATAAGTCCATTTAAGTGAAAAAGAAAGTCCTTCAATGTCATGAAAGTCCCATTTATGAATTCGTCGGCAACTGTAATTGTACAACTTATAACTGATATTGACAAACTTTCGGTTGATCTCATCAGAAATTAAAGTCAAAATTATCATCAAAGCAATTATCGGTTAATTAGTTAATTTTGTTACTAACAACTCTTTGGGAAAAACTATATAATATCAAATCGTTATCGCCATGTCCTCGTGAGCTTAGCTCAACTGGTAAGGTTCGGGGTTCAAATCCCGGCCACCACAAAAAAAAATAAAAAATCGTTATCGCCATCTTACTTAAAAGAATTTTCCACTTCAAATATGTTTTTTTAGTAATCTAACTCTTTCGTTGGGAAAGAATCCGAGTTTGATTTTTGGAGTCGTCTGACGACAATTCAACCTCTTATAAAGAAATTACACATTCGGGTGCCAACTTAAAAAATTGTTTCATAGTAGAGCCTTTTCGCTTAAAATGTTAAAAGTTTCTTTGGTGTCTAACCACGATCAAAGACCCTAGTTTGACTTAATTTTTTTGTTTATTTTATATTTATTTTTCTTTATGATCATTGTTCATACTTCACTCATGGACGAAACCACCATAAAATATGATGTGGTTATAACCACGCCAATTTTTTTTTCCAAAAAAGTTTAAATATGAAGATTAATATCTATTAGAATAAAAGTGAAAGATGAACATTTTTTCAGAGTAATTAGAAGAATGAAATGTTAGAGGAAATTTACAGGTCATTTTGTTCTAATTAATAATTGTTACCATTACAAATGGATTTTGGCTGATTAAACTCGTCCAAAGAAAACTACTAAAACTGTTATTTTAGGTAAAATAGTACCGTCTTTGATTTTAATAGATAAATTATTTTAACACTATTATTTTAGCCATACAAAAATATTAGCCATGGATCCGCAAGGACTTCACTAACCTTTTGATTGAATTTTGAATTACAATGACCTTTTTCTTTGAGAACCAAATGGTTGAAATAAAATGGACCATAATATAGATATGAATAATTAAGTCGAACATTGAAGAAATCTTTTCAAAATAAAGCTAAATTGGATATTATTATTTTAAATTTTATTTAAAAATATTACAAAAAATTATACATTCTAGAAAAAATCTGGTTTTTTTATTTGAAATTTTTTCAAAGCTTTCAAGTCCTAATCTAGTGACTGAGTTTCAACAACTAAGTAGTTAAACATCCCATCTGTACATAGCTCTGCCACAGCCACTGACCCACTATACTTAAGAAGTTAAGCCTTATTAATTAAAGAAGCAAATTTAGAACCTCCATTATATTTCTTATGCATTACCACAATCATTTGATTCATTTCTGTTCTTAGGCATTACATCTGACTGAGTATCATCAACTAATACAACACATTTTAATGTTTTTTATTGTATGCAATAAATCGCTGCCTCATTAATATGTCAATTACTCACTTGAAATGATAGATGGTCATGGACAAATTCTTCAAGGTTTAGTCTATAGATGTTGTGTATACTAAATCCATAAAAATCTTGTGATTTGCATCTCTAAAGTAGATAGTTAAGAAAACATATATATCCTAAAAAAATATATCTTGTGTATACTCACTTGAAGAAGTTAAGTTTTTTTTTCCTTCCTTAGGAGTACAAAAGTGAAACAACTGATAAAATAAAGGGTATATAGATACCAACTGTGCTTGAGCCTTGCATATTGGGCTAGACTTTCACAACATTGCGAACAAAGTTTGTAATTATGAGAGGTGTCCACATTTAATTTCAGACACTGCCTCAAATATGATTACATCCGGTAAAAGATGTATGAAGAACAAAAAAAAGAGTATATATTATCACATATCCAAGATCTAATATTGGACAGTATTGAAAATACATTTTGTAAAAGAGAAAAAAAAAATCTAAAATAAGAAACATGATGATGATAGTTGCTAATCAAACCATGACTAATTGGTTTTGAGCTTCAATCCTCAAATCTTTCTTCATCTTTTTAATGAAGTCATCAAATTTTTTGTTCAACTCCTCAGTGCTTAGCACCAAACTTGCTTCTTCTAAAACTTCTTCATCTTCAACTCTTTTAACTATTTCTGATTCCTTGTCTTCCTCTTCTTTTCTTTCACCAAATAACCTACTTTCTTCTTCTATCCCCTCCTCTTGATCCAAAACTAATATGCTACTCCCTTTTCCTTCTTCAACACTTTCTTCTGCTTTTTCACTGGAGTATTTGATTTCCATTGTGTACTCATCTTCAATATTCTCTTCACTATTAGGCTCATTGGTTTTATCCTTCACCACCAACATTGGTTCTTTAACATAGTTGGAAGATTCATCAACACTACTAGACCAAGATAAAGATCTTGTAATTCCAACAAAAACAAGGAGACCATTGCATATGAGGAACATGCAATTTTTGTCTATTGTGTGAGTGAATAGTTGGAGAGAGAATGTAGAGAAGTAGAAATTGAAATGATGGAGGAAAGAAATTAAGGAAGAAGGAGATACAATGAAAGTAATTAAAGATAATGAAACTAAAAATGGGGTAAGCTTAATTATATAGTTTTGAGCTTTTATGCTTTGAGACAAGAATGCTATTTTATGGGAATTGAGTTGATTCATATTTTCAACTTGAGTAGAATGAAAATGGATCTAAAGAGAGTTTCTAAATGGTGTTTGTTAATTTGTATGAGGTGGGGATGGTGGTGTGTTTTTGAAGGCATGGGACTAAAGAGGCTTCTTTATATATAATGTAGGGGACTTTAGACTTGGGATACTCATTTAGAGTTTGTTTTTCATTACCAAAAATGCCCTTGGTTTGTAAATTATTATGAAGTAGATGGCATATATTTGATTTTATCCCAACTTACAAAGACTACCTACTATTCAGGGCTTTTGTTATAAATGATGATGGTTACTTGAAAGGGATATAGCAAAATAGGTAATGTTTTAGGTTACTATTTGTCCCAAAAATTGTTAAATGGTTATTCATTGTTCACTGATTTTGAGTTTGACGTATGAAGCGATGGTTTTCACTAATGGTTTTGAGGAAAAAATCTCAGGGATTTTGTGGCTTGGATGAGGAAAGAGAAACCAAGTGAACCACCTTAAAATATATGTATTGAATTGTATCGAAGTGTTACAAATACAAGGTTTTGGACCTTTACATCTATAAATTGGCAAATTCTATGGTACACCACATCATCAAATTAATATTAAAACGAGTTGTTTTTCTGAAGAAAAATAATTGTTTTCTATCATTAACAATTACAATAATTAGATCTTATTTACCAAAAGTGTCGACGAAATAAAATTTACTTTTTTTGAATTTTTATTACATATAACAAAGAATATTGATTATTTTTTATGAAAAAAATGTTAAAAATTTAAAATGATTTTTATAAACAATGAAATGATGTTTTTTTTCTTATAAAGTGATGTTTTATAAAATATAAATATTAATAAATAACTCTTTATTTCATAAAATGATCGTTAAATTATAAATTTTTGAAGCAAGAGTACCGGTGTGAGGTGTACCGTAGAAGTTCCCCTATAAATTTAGTTGGATATCTTCATCTTACGAGTTATTTATTGAAAGTAATATTCAATCTCTTTTAAAACGATGTCAGAGCCGATTCAAAGATAGTATTATGGGAATTAGACCCATGACAGTCGGTAAGTGTGATGGTGCATATTGAAATTACGTTGAAATCTCACATTGTCAAAAAAAAAAAAGTTTTTGGATGTACATATGGTTGGACATCTTCACCTTATAAACTAACTTTTGACGGTAAATGAGATTCAATCTTATTTAACATAAAGTGCCCACATTAATCCCAAATATAAAATAAAATCAACACTTTTTTTTTAAGATACACTTTCTAATTGATTGAAATTCAAATTGATTCAGCTAAATTATATAGGACCCAAATCAATTTGATGGGATCCATTTGAAATTTAATCCATTAAAAGTGTGTTGGGAAAAGTTTATTGCTAGCATATATGTGTTTAGAAGAGTTTATTTGTAATAAATATATGGAAAATGTTAACTAGTGCCTCAAGGGTATTGGTTAAGCAACTGCAACAAGTAAGTTTGTAATAAAAAAATAGTATAATCATTACCTGATCAAATGTAACATCTTACATTTCCAAGACAAAACTTTAACTTCTAGATTCCTTAACCATTGTCTTTAAAATACTGGTTAACAAGACCCTAAATATATGTTAGGATTTATGAGTGGTCACAAAGGTCAAATTACTGGTGAAAAGTGAAAACTCTGTACCATATATATTGGATTTTGCTTATGGTTTAATCCAAGAGTTTTTACAAATATGTTTTGGTTGGTTTTGTTATTACTAGAGCCTTTAGATGTAAGCTAATATAATAATAATAATGACAAAATGAATGACCAATCTTTCTCTTACTTTCTGTTAGACTTATTATCATGTAGTATTGAAATTAGGCCTCAGGATTTTTTTTGTTAACTTGCACTTCTAAGTAATGTACACGTTTGGATCGTAGCAACTGACATGCCTCATCATTGTATTTTTCCACTATACCTAACAAAAAGCTTATAACAGCAGCGATACGATCAGAGCAAGCAACAAGTTTTTTTTTTTTTGAAAGGAAAGCAACAAGCTTTTTATTTTTTTTGAAAGGAAGCAACAAGCTTTTTTTTATTGACAAGAACAAGCAGCGAGCTTTATTTCTTCTGGTCTTCGATGGATGCATTGGATTGAGATTTTAATAGATTATTTTGATAAACCGTAAAAAAAAATGTCATTTTGATTACAAAAAAGCTTTGAAAAATGTAAAAAACTTTACAGACATGTATTAACTCTTAATTTATTTTTTAAAGTTTCTTTTGTAGAATAAGCATTTTATAATTTGAATTTTGAGAGATTTTTTATAAGATTTGAAATAATTATGAATTTTAACAAAAAAGCTACTCCCTCAAATTTTTTTTTACTAGAGTGAATGATCGAAGATAATAAATGACTTTTAAGGTTTCGATGATGAAAATAAAACAGATAATTTTATTTAATATTTTTAATAACAAAGTTATTCTAATTTCATTTCCTCGTAAATAACATTTCTCCACACAAAATTTAAAGCTAAACTAGTCTTCCATTAGCATTTTCTCATTCCCGCTTATTAGTTAGTACAAGAAGTCATCAATCCAAACACAAATATTACCACTCTTACCACCACTACGACCACCAACGATCATCAATTTAACGGTCGTTTGTCGCCATCTTCGACAACAACCATTTGCAACCAATTTTATTACAGGTAATATTAAATAAATAAATTATAAATTTATAATATTTAAGTTATTTTATTTTAATTTTAAATAAATATTTTTAATAAAAAACTTATATTTGTATAATATTGTGGGATTTAACTCAGATATTACAACTAACATTTTAGAGAAACCATGAGTATTGTCAAGATGATTTTCTCAATAGTTGTTCGACAGATGATCAAACAAGATTTGCAAGTATGTGGTGTTAAAATGGATATATATAACACATATTTCTATCCAACACAAGAAGTGTCAGGATAAAACTCATAGCAAGTTTAATCTAGTACAACAAAAAAAAGCAAAGCGACATGTTGTTATGTGTATTAATTAATGAGTCCAGTTGTTATATTATTATTGGGCAACAGGATAAACCGTACCTATTGTATTGTTTCTAAGTTTTGTCCAATTTCAAAATAACCCACTTGAGTTGGTTTAATGGTATTGACTCGAGAATGAGACCTAGAAATATGTTACTCCTCAAGGCTTTATGTTCGATTCCCTTCGGTGTCAATTTAAATTAAAGAAACACGTGCTATTTCCATAATTCATATATATTAGATGAGCTATTTCAACAATTGAAAAATGTATAGTACTCTACTTTTTCTAGTCACACCCTTTAAAAAACTAGTTACACTCTAGAAAGACCAAAATACCACTATTATGAAATCAAATTTTCAAAACCTATCTTCTTTCCACGTCTCCTCTAAATGATCTCTCTAATTCCATTCGTTTTCCTTCATCTTCTTTAAAAACTAACAATATTACTTACAATAAGCAATATATTGTTAATTAGATATATTCATTTTGATGGAAGGTAGAAAATAATGACAGAGATGAATACTTACAGAGATAACAACGAAGGTTTATGAGGAAGGGAAAATTTGATATTATCATAAAATTTTAAAAATATTTGGGTGTAACATGACATTTTATGGGTGTTACTAGAAATAATCATAGTACTTTTGTAAAAATACTCTTTTTCGTTTTTACTCGTATATTATTTTCTTAATATGAGAAGTTATCAACTTGATCAGTTATTTTGTCGAGGAGAGTGAAGAATCTGTGGTTTGCAACAAGCTCTGGATTTGTAGCTCATGGTATGCTCTTTTCCCCCTAAACTGTTCTATCAAATTGGCAACTCGATTTTGATAATAATAACTTAATTATAAACTGCTGATCATTTTAGCTGCATATGATTCAAATTTCTCTCTAAAGACTAATACTTAAAACCTAGTTAGTTCTTGATAAACTACTCAAATTAGGTCTCAACTACAATTCAAAATGTTACTTGGAGAGTAATAAAGAATCTTTGACTATTTCTGTCACCTACATATTTCTAGAAATTAACCTGAAAACTATTTCCAATTTGATCCTTATGAGAACAAATATAACACAAGATGTCATGAAATGACAATTTCCGTCCAATGCCAATTTACATTCAAATTGTTCATTTATTTATTTTCCTAATAGAAGAAAAAAATAATAAGATTTTCACAGTAAAATGTATGTGCTCAACTGAAATTGTTCACCAAATTAAAATTTGTATATTTTCACTGAATTTTCTGCTGCACTACCTGCAGATAATACGATGGGCTAGATTCATTATTAATTTATATTGTTAGGTTATTTGTGTCCTAGGTTACAATGCTATTTCCGATTGAAGGCGTGTATGGTGTATGACACCGACACACACCAACATTGGTTGTTATATTTAAGTATTCCATTTTCTCATATTATCATCGCTGTGTTGTAAGTGTAACCTTAGAATTGGTGGGAAATTGAATAGTAAACATTAAGTCTTAAGACTTTGAACTATAGTGTGTGGATTGAAAATAATGGAAGTCCCACATTGAAAAGTTAGCACCAACTAATAGTGTTTATATAGTAGAAGTGGAACTTCACGTGTATAGTTGTTGAGAAACCGGCTTAAGAGCATCTTAATCAAGATTTCTTACAACTTTTTTAAAACTTTGTATTAGTTTTTCTTCAGTGTTAATGTTTCCTGCATGAATTATTAAGTACGGATTCAACCAGATCTCTTTAAACCCAACACTTACAATACTCTTAAATCTCAATCTTTCTTTTTTACCATTTTTCTAGAGGCAGCGTGTTCGGACTGTCAACGAAAATACTTTTTGATCCTTGGTAGAGCATGCGACGTCTTTAATCTGATTGAACGTGGGTCCGCTGTCCAACAGTGACATTACACCAACATTGATGGTTTCATTCAGTTATTTCATTTTTTCATATTATTATAAGTGTTGTGTTCGGGTGTACGTTCCAATCTCAATGTTTCATAGTTTGTATCTAATTTTATATATAAACTCCATGTTTACCCTTTTGATTCAACTAGAGATTTTTTATCAGTTTGCTCTTCACTTCACTTAATCTAAGTTCAAATTCTTTAGTAATTAATGTCATTAGCTTTTTTCCACATCAAAATCAAACCATTAATGAATCTTAGGGACCACAAAACCCTCAAATCACAAGTGAGATTTGGCAAATATTGTTTATCTATTCAATCCGTAGATGAGCAATATGTGAACTTTAAATTGCTTGATCTGATGTCAATCAGATATATGAATCCCAATTTGTAGTTTTACTGTTGAGTGTAGCATGGTAATTAGTGCAGGTGCTTGGAATTCACAATCGTCTGGCAAAAAATGAGCAGTGCTTTTTCCTCTATATCTTCTTATGCAGTGCTTCCAAAAAAATATGACGTTTTCTCAGCTTTCGAGGTGAGGATACTCGCAGAAACCTCACAAGCCATCTTTATGATTATCTTGAGACAAAAGAAAGTTGAAACCTTCATAGACAACAATGAGCTTAAAAAAAGAGATGATATCTCACCAGCCAGCCATCAAAGCCATTGAGGAGTCACATGCATGATGCATTTATTGTTCTCTTCTCATAAAACTATGCTTCCTCAAAATGATGCTTGAATGAGCTCAAAAGATTATAGAATGCTTGAAATATATGGAACAAATTGTGATGTCTGTTTTTTACGACATAGATCCATCGCATGTGAGGAACCAGACTAGGCGTTACAATCTAGCCTTCGAAAAATATAGGCGAGATTTGAAGCACAATAATGACAAGTTGCAGAAATGGAAAGCTGCTCTCAATGTGTTAGTTTAGTTGGTTGGGACTTTGTAAATTACAGGTAATATAAAAGGAAGTATCCAGCTTTCTACATGTCATAACTTTTGTTTCAAAAATTATATGTAAACTCAATAAACTACTTCATATCATGTGCATGTTTTGTTTTCTATTACTTAGTTCTGCATACATTATGGATAATATAAGAAGATGACAGGATTCAATTACATACTTCTGGAGACTGAAATGATGCTATATCCTCTCATCCTTTAGTTAAGTTTGTTTAACTCAATCAAGCATAATGCATAGTTTTATTGTCTTTTTAAAAACATTAACACCCTTGGTTTCTATAGTTTTCTCCTCATCCCCTTTTCCTTAATTAACATCCACAAATGGTCAATGCAATGCCAATTTAATTTTTAATTGAGTTCTCCATAGTCTTCTTCACATTGATCCCCTTCACATCTTTGAATGTGTCAGCCATTGTGGCGTGAATTTTAGCTAGTGGTATCAAAATACTAGCTATAGTGGTAAATCGACGTTGTTACCATCCACAGGAAGATAAGAATGCTAAAATCATGAGATTCATGACAGTCCAATGGTCATTGTATTCACTCACCTACGAGGGTTCTACGGATAAGGCTGGTCTAACAAAAAGAAAGCACCATAGAAATAATCCCACATGGGGGAGTTTTGCATACTTTGAAAGGTATATTCACTATAAATATAAGTAGTACAAACTTTATTAATTTAAGAGTGTTCAATCGTTAATCCATTCTCATTAACGTGTTAACGTGTATAAATTACAACGGTAATGTTTATGTGATTTTGAATAAAATTATTTTGATCAATAGTATGGGTATAAATAATCTTTTATATTGTAACAAGTTTTATTTATTTTTTACAATGATACAGACAACGTATCAAATAAAATATAAAATCTTATTTTTGTAATGAAATTAACAATATAACATTTTTTTAGACAAATTTGTTTAAAGGTATAATTAGAAGTGAAAAAGTTATGCCAAAACGATGTATTTTTTTTTAATATATAGTATGGAAAAGATACATGCAGTACATTGGCTTAATTCACTTTATTATATTAAAGTGGCTTGAAGAATGAAGTTGAGGAAGAGATCGAAGATAGGATTGTTATGGACAAAAGTGTCAAATACAAACACCTTTTATCTGTTCTCGTCTTCATTAATTAAGTAATTAGTTAAATTCAAATCAACTAGACTATTGACCCGTGCTGACGCCCGGGTCATATAAGAGAACAAATACAGCGGAAATAAGAAAGTAAAAACTTTACTTGAATCGAAAAAATAGTATGATTCAGTTCATAAAATTAATTGTTGCAAACATTTTTAATGTACAATATTAAACAATTTCCATGACATCAACCCTGTTACGGTAACATGACATATAAATTTGATGGCATAATTTATTGACGAAAAGAAAATCTAATGTCTGTCGAAATAGAAAAAGTGCCGATATGAAATAAAAACAATACTACAAAACAAAGTGCTACACGTTACGAAAAACTTCTCTGTAGACCACATTAGATGTCACATCAGTATCTTGACCGTCTTCATCAT
>Ga0228711_1000032_pt1 | contig 93817 bp, 51 predicted proteins | sample MedpolnodulmetaG_2_FD_177996 | JGI IMG/M metagenome (GOLD analysis project Ga0228711, IMG submission 177996) | Root nodule microbial communities from Medicago polymorpha collected in Santa Monica, California, United States - brown nodules | ecosystem: Host-associated > Plants > Roots > Nodule...
AAATCTGACTTTTTTTATTTTGAAAATTAAACTCCTGAATCTTTAAAAAAAAAAAAAATTCGAAAAAAAACCGAATTTTTTTATGATTTTTTTAATATTTGATTTTTAAATTTTTTGGAAAAAAATCTTAATATTTTTCTGATTTTTAGGATTTTTTTATTTTTGAAAATTAAGTTTTAGATATTTTAAAAAATAAAATCTGATGGACAATTAAAAAAAACAAATTGAGCGCCACATATGCACATTTGATGAGTTGGATGGAGGAGGGGTGTTTTCTGGGGAAAAAAAAGTTTTACAAGGATGCAAATCAAACCGAAAATTTTATAAGGGTGAAAACCGGAAATGAAATATATTTCAGGGGTGAAAAACACTATTAACCCTTAAATATATTAAATGAACATTATCAATATTAATGTAATTTGTTGTTAGATTTGCTTCTCTATGGGATAAAATTTACGTTGTTTTGTGGTGATGGTCATACTATGAGTCAGCTTGACAAGTTTCAATTATTCGAGGATTGGTGTATGAACTGGCCTAATTGTGTGCAAGTAGCTTTGGTTAGGGGATTTTCTAATCATTATCCGATTATGTTGTTTGTTGATGAGGAAAATTGGGGTCTTAAACTGATACACAAGTTGAAGTGTTGGTCGAATTTCCCAGGTTATATAGAGTTTATGATTGATTAGTAACGCATGGAGAAAGTTTTAGGGTGGGAGGGTATGTTCTCAAGGACAAATTCAAATTGATCAAAAGTAGTCTTAAAAGCTGGCATCAGACTAATTCTCAGAATCTTGAAGGAAAGATGAAAAGAGTGAAAGATCGAATTTTCTCAATACTCTAGGAGAAGAGGCCGAGTTAGGGTTAGAGTAGGTGGAAGAGATTCACGCTATTTCGCCCAGTTTGTTATCGACTGTGTGGTGGGGGAGTGTGCTAGTTTTAAAAGTTTAATTCCTAATTGTGCAAATTTTGGTTTTGTCCAAGATTTTTGGACCGAGATTAAAAGTGATGTGTTGAGGTTTCTGTTAGAGTTTCATAGAAACGACAAGCTTACAAAAGGGATGAATTGTACTTTAATTGTGTTGATTTTGAAAGCGGAGAACCTGCCAAGGTTAAATGAATTTAGGCTGATTTCGCTTGTAGGTTGTCTTTATAAGATTTTGGCCAAGGTGATAGTTAACCTGCTTCGATGTGTAACTAGGAGTGTTATCACTGATGCTCATTCTGATTTCATTAAAGGGGGACATTTTATGGACGATATGCTTATAGTAAATGAGGTGGTTGATGAATCAATAAAGTTAAAAAAGATTAGCTTTTGTTTAAGGTTGACTTCAAAAAGGCGTATGATTATGTTGATTGGTCATGTTTAGAAGCAGTAATCATTAAAATGAATCTCCTGATGTTGTGGAGAAAATGGATTATAGAGTGTGTTACTACTGCAACGGCTTATGTCCTTGTCAATAAAAGTCCAACAGACGAATTCCCTTTAGAGAGGGGGTTACGGGAGGGTGATCCTCTATCCCCTTTTCTTTTTTGATGGCGGCAGAAGGCCTATATATTACACTGAATTGGGCAGTGGAAAATGGTTTGGTGTCTGGTTATAGTGTGAGGAATATCAAAATTGCTAACGCAAATGTAAACATTTCTCATATGTAGTTTGCAGATGATACTATTCTTGTGGCCAAGAAAAGTTGTGTTAATGTTCATTCAATAAAAGCGGTCCTTATTCTGCTTAAGGTGATTTCGAGTTTAAAAGTAAACTTTCATAAGAGTATATTAGTGGGGGTTAATGATTCGAATTTGTGGCTGATTCAAGCAATGGTGGTTTTGAATTATCGAGCTCACAATATTCCTTTTTTGTACCTCAGTTTACCGATGGGTGGAGATTCACGCCTCTTACAACTCTGTTATCATTTGCTTGACCATATCAAAAAAGATTGTCTAGTTGGAAAAGCAGTCATTTGTTGATGGGGGGTCGATTGGTGCTTTTAAAATATGTCATGTCTTCGCTTCCTGTATATTTACTCTCCTTCTTCAAGGCTCCTACATTTCCTATTGAAACTTTATTTAGATGTTTTTTTGGGGGTGGGTGTGAGATTTTTAGGAAAATTTTGTGGATAAGTTACGATACTACTTGTTCGGATAAGGAGAATGGATGGTTGGGGCGCTTAGGATTCGGGAATTTAATTTGGCATTGCTGGAAAAATGGTTTAGAGGATGAAGATATGTTCTGGTTTAAGGTGTTAGTAGCAAGATACATGTTGGAAATAGGGACACTGCATGATGGAGGGAGGTTGGCTCAACTTGGTAGGAGCAATTATTAGTTGTGAGGCGTGGGAAAGGTTTGCAAGCGGGGGAGTGGTTTGATAATAATCTGGTGCGAGAAGTGGGTGATGGGGGTCAAAACGTTGTTTCAGACGGATAGGTGGTTGAGAAAAGGGCTTTGTGTGTTAGATTGAGAAGATTGTTTGATATGGCGGAAAATAAAGACGTTACTGTGGATGATATGTGTGGGTTAGATTGGAGGTTAGAAGGTGAAGGTTGGAAGTGGCGTCACAAATTATTTGCTTGGGAGGAGAAGATGTGGAGGGAGTGTTGCACTATTTTATCTAACATTGTTTTGCACTATTTTAAGAACTTTATATGCTAGTTTATCGATCTTAAAATAAGTTTTCCAAGTTATTCAAACTGATCAAAGGACAAATCATTCCTTTATTCCTCTCTCTCTCTCTCATTGTCTAATTATAATAATAATAATATATAGTTAAATAGAGACCTCAATTGCGTGCACATGTAAATATGACATTGTATGGTCTAAACTTGTAATAAACATGTTCTGTTTCACAGGTGTTACAAAAATGTCAACAACCTTTCCAACTTAATTACTTAAACGATCATGCTTAAAATTTAGATGCTTAGCTATTTACCTTGCCAGTTACACCGAAGCACTCCTTCATAACTATAATGAAAATTATTCATGCTCATAGACAATATAAAATCAGCCACAACATAAAGCAAATAGACAATAATCTCTAGTTTGTTATTTTCTTTCTTTCTTTTTTCTTTCCATTGAATTGTTTTATTCTTATTTCAATTCTTGTGGATTAAGTCATACAAAAATGAGCATAAATTCAAATGATAGTTTGTTCAACGAAATTAAAAGATTAAATGAATCAGGTTACATAATTTGTTTAGAGGCTCCACCCCATATTGTTTCAGATGGTTTATGGGGTGGCCACGAAAATGGAAGGAGACCAATGAAATCTTTCTTGACCTTGTTTGAGTTACAATTGGTTATCATTTTTGCACTCACGCAAACATGTAGTTTCCTTCTCAAACCTTTGAGACTCCCTCAATTTCTTTCACAAATGATTGTAAGTACATCCAATTGACATGATTTTCAAAAAGAATAATTTCTTTAGTGCATGTTTAGATTCACGGTGAGTCTATCAAAATAGATTTTGATAGATAAAGTTAAATTGCATATAGAAAATAGATTTTGTGGATAAATTGCATGTAGAAAATAGATTCACGGTGAGTCTATCAAAATAGATTTTGATAGATAAAGTTCAACTTACAAACCCATCATGATTCAACATTCATGTGGATAAGTTGTAGTTATTAGATAAAGTTCAACTTACAAACCCATCATGATTCAACATTCATGTGGATAAGTTGTAGTTATTAGATAAAGTTAAATTGCATATAGAAAATAGATTTTGTTTCTAATATCATTTCATTCATTTATAATTTTCATTTGAAATGCATTACTTCATTTGTCCCACAATAATAATTTATTTGACCATTTCACACAAATGAAAAAATTTATAAAAATAAAAGAGATAAATAATAATGATACTAAATTACCATTATTAAGTATTGATATATTTATCATTATTATAAATGCAGGGTGAAATATATCGAGTTGAGAGTAATGCGTTTAGTATTAATTAGAGTAAAATTTAAAAAATATAATCAATACCTCCTTCCAAATTAAAAGTGATTGTAATTTTCAAACATTTTTTTTATTCAAATAGGTTAGTTATGGCAGGACATAGCGAATATTTTGTAGAGAGTATTTTCTAGAACTGAAATTAAACACACTACTCATTCCATTTGCAGGCTGGATTGATTCTTAGTTTCTTATTTGAGCTACGACCATTGGACGCATACATGGGCAAGTTGTTTCCATTTGGAACTCATGATGTAATTTCATCAATTTCATCGTTAGGTATGGTTCTTTTTGTTTTCATAAATGGTGTACAAATGGATTTCAGCTTGATAACAAGGACAGGAAAGAGAGCATGGATAATTTCAATAATTGGATTATTAGCCCCATTATGTGTATGTTTTATACCATTACTAACATTGCATGGAAAATTCGAAGCCATTGAAAAAATAGGCGGGGAAGTCATAGTGCCAGTGTTATCTCATAGTCTAAGTCAATTTGCAACAATCGCTTCACTCCTAAGTGAACTTCAAATCCAAAACTCAGAGCTGGGTAGATTGTCTTTGTCCTCAGCTTTGGTCAGCGACATATTGACCACAATTACTTCAACCAATATTGTTGCTCTTGAGACCAGTCCTGATTCGGCAACGGTTTTAAGAAACATAATCTTACTTTTCATATTTTTTGTATTAATTCCTTTGGTATGTAGACCAATAATGTTTTGGATGATCAAACATACACCAGAAGGAAGACCGGTGAAAGATAGTTACATTTACGTTATCATTTCAATGGTTTTTGTTCTTGGTATTTTGTCAGTTAAGATTAATCAAGAATTTGGCTTAGGAGCTTTCGTTTTGGGACTGTCTGTTCCTGAAGGAGATCCTTTAGGATCTGCATTGGTTAAGAAGCTTCAATTCTTTGGTACAACATTCTTTTTGCTTATCTTTGTAACTACTTGTGTGTTAAAAGCGGATTTTTCAATGGATTTATCATCATATGTTATGGTGTCCATTGGTTTGGCGGTCCTTGTAACTCACATGGTTAAAATGACAGCATGCTTTATAACCGCCCTTTGTTGCAAGTTGCCTGTCACTGATGCTTTGTGTATTTCCCTAATTTTGAACACTAAAGGTGTGGTGGAAGTTGGCATCCATAATTCTGCATTTGACGACCAAGTACTAACTTTTACTTCTTTTTTTTACATTTAAATAAGTTTTTTGTCCCTTATTATATGATTATTTTGGTTTAAACCACCCAAAAATAATTTCTTTTGATTTTGGTCCCTCGTTTTGTCTAAACTTTGGTTCTCATAGCTATTTAAAAACACTTGCAACTATTATAGATATAAGAGCCACAATTTAGAAACAATGGATTAAAAGGAGGCGCAATATTTTTATGTGTCTGAATATATATGTAGTACATAGACTGCCATTGTCTATTATATTTGGTCCCTAAATTATAGAAATATAATAAGTAGTCTTTAAACGACTTTCAATTGGCCGAGTTAGTCCTTGAACTATCATTATCTCCTTTGTTTTTTAAAGTAATCCAAATACTAGTTTCATTAATTAATCACATCGTAAGGATGACTTATTATATTTTTATAGTTCAGGGACCAAAGAGTAAAGATAGTTACAATTTAGACTAAATTGAAAATTTACTCTATGCGTATACAGACTATTATTCTTATTCAAATATTATGTATGCATGTATGAAGATTATTAACAGGAAAACATATGGAGTGTTGATGACAAGTATAATGATTATAGCAACCATTGTGCATTGGTCACTAAAGTTATTATATGATCCATCAAGAAAATATGCTGGATACCAAAAAAGGAACATGGTGAGCTTAAAAAGAAACTCAGAGCTAAGAATACTAGTAACACTTCAAAAACAGAACCAAATTTCCGCAGCAACTGATTTCCTAGACTTATGTTATCCAACACAAGACAAACCAATCACAGTTGATGTTCTTCATGTAATTGAGCTTGTTGGAAGAGCCTTACCTCTTTTCATTCCTCACCACCTTCATAGACATGCATCAGGACAAACTTCATATAAATCATACTCAGACGATGTTATCCTTGCTTTTGACATCTACGAGCACAATAATCAAAATGCAGTATCAATAAACTCTTACACAGCAATATCTCCACCAAATCTCATGTTTGAAGATGTTTGTAATCTTGCATTGGACAAAGTTGCAACCATCATCATTCTTCCATTTCATATAAGATGGTCAAGTTACGGTGTAGTTGAATCTGATGACAAGAAAGTACTAAGAGCACTGAACCGCGAAGTACTTGAAATTGCTCCATGTTCCGTTGGAATCCTTGTAACTCGCGCTAATTCAATACCAAGACCAACATCGACAAAATCAGAATACTCCATTACTCGATTAGCCATCATATATTTAGGTGGAAATGACGATGATGAAGAGGTCTTATGTTTAGCGAAACGAATGATGAATAATCCTAGGATAGACCTTGTTGTTTACCGTCTTGTTGCTAAGGAAAACATAGAAGGCTTGGAAGAGTTAACAGTAATTGGTAATGAAACGTTGGAAGAACTGAAATTTGCTGAAAATGTAAGGTATCACGAAGTTTTCACTCAAAATGGATCACAAACGGCATCTTTTCTACGTGAGATAGTGAATGAACATGATTTTTTTATAGCTGAGAGAAGACATGGAGCTCAATCTCCTCAAACTGATGGATTGGAAGAATGGAGTGAATTTCCAGAGCTTGGTGCTATTGGTGATTTTCTCACTTCACCCGATCTTAGCAGTAGTGCATTGGTTTTGGTTGTGCAACAACAACTCTCACACGCAGATGACCTTAAAGGGTGGACTTTGTAGTTGTCAAGACATAATAGAAAGAGTATATTGTGTTTAAAAATATAGGGGACTTAGCAACTTTTATATATAAGATATGACAACTTTTTTGCTCAAAGACTTAACAGCTTTTATATAAAGATTTTTTTTGCCAAAAGTTTGTTAAGATAATAAGATAAGATATAAGATCATTTAAATAAAAAAACAAAAAAGATTAGAAAGAAAAATTGCTACAACCTTTTCGGCTTTAAATAGTTTTCTTAGAGACTTAAGAACTTATAAATAAGATATGAGATTTTTTTTTTAAAAAGGCAAAAAATTAAAAAATCTACAACAATTTGTTTGACTCTAAAAAATTGTCTAAGAGACGTAAGAACTTTTTTATAAGATAAGATACTATATTCGACAAAAAAAGAGGATAAGATACTATTTCTCTCAAAACAAAACAAAATCACGAAGGAAAATCGCAACAACTTTTTTGACTAAAAAAATAAGAACTTTTATAAGATATGAGGTCTTTTTAAAAAATAAAAAATTAGGAAGAAAATTAGCATAACTTTTTTGGCTCCGAAAAGTTCCATAAGAGACTTAGAAACTTTTATATATAAGATATGATATCATTTTTTTAAAAACAAAAATTAGGTAGAAAATTTGCAAAAACTTTTTTGCCTTAAAAACTGTTTTACCTGTGCGCAGGTCTATTTAAAAACACAGAAATTTAAAAGAAAAAATGTTAAAATTATCCATGTATACCCTGTAAAGTAACAGGAAAAAAAAGAGGCTTATAATGGTATTTGGATCTTATCCATACTTCTATTTTAGTTTTAACAAAACTGAAAACAAAATTTATTAAACTGATTTTCATATTTGACGGCAAAAAAGTAAAATAAGTAGTTTTTAACAATTAAGCAGAATTACATTAATAGTGTTTTAACTCAATTCAAATAACATTTTAGTCTTTTATTATCTATCTTTACCCCAATTAAGTCCTTTATTTTATAAAATGCTGATACTATTATTCCTTTTTTACATTAAAAAACAAAAAAACTCAAATCTTCATCAAAATATCCCGAAAGTTCATAAAAAAAACTCAAATCTTTAACCAAAAAACCAGATTTTCAATAAAAAAAGGATAATAGTGTTAGCATTCTGTAACATAAAAGACTTAATTGAAGAAAGAAAAAAAAGATAAAGAACTAAAATGTTATGTGAGATTAAGTTAAAGGACCATTAATGTAATTTTACGTAGAAATTATCTTCTTTTTTAAATAAATTACTTTGAAGAATCAAATAGTAAACTTAGCTTAGTTTGGTAAGGACAATACATAATATAGGCAAGGTCTCAGGTTCGAAATCTGAACACCAAAAAATAAAAATAGTAAACTTTTTTATTGCCAAAAACAATAGTAGACATTTTATGATTTTTTTTGGGTTTCGACTTTATTTTTAACTTTTTATTTTTAACTTAGCTCAATTTGGTAAAAAAAACTTCCTCAGCTCAATTGTCACCGAATATCATAATCGTCACCAAGTCATATTGGTCTACCTATAATCAACAAAGTATTTTTGCATTGAAATCCAAATAAAGAATTATTTATTTTTTATTACAAAATAAAGTAGTATTATTTTGAGGACTACGTAAATTGAATATTTGTTACATTTAAAAGAGTGTATTTAAAAAAGGGTCATAAGTTAACTTGTGTCACGGCACATGTTAAGATTTCTAAAAAAAGAAAGTATTTTCTGAAAAAACTTAAATTTCAATCTTTAGAGAAATATATTGACACAATTTCCAATCATAATTTCTATTTTTAATACCTTAACATTTTATCATTTTCCTTAAAAAAAATGTTAGCAATCCCTTCAAAAGAAAAAGTGTCAGCAAATCAATAATGGGTTAGTATGTACCGAACTTTAGTCGTCCAACATTAGTGGGTCGGAAACTGGTGCGAAAGCCAAAAAATAAAATAAAAAGTTTAACTATCGTTTTATCATTTACTGTAATGTCCAGATATTTTATATATGTTATATATGTCTTGTGGTAATTTTTTTTAATTATGATTCTTTCACCAATTTATTTTATGGGTAACTTTTTTAAAATAAAAATTGTAAGACTCTACTTTTAATTAATTAATTAGAATCTTTAGTTTATTTATTATAGTCATATATATTTAGTTATTTTAATTGATCAATTTGCATAGTAATTATTTTAGTTTCTACTTTACTGCATGATGGCATGTCTCCGTTTCTCTAAACTAAAATGACCACGTTTTATTTTAATTGACTTTGAATTTCAAGAGTGCCTAATTGCCACTATAATTTAGGTTTCTTTGGTTTATAAATAAAAATAAAATAATAATAATAATAATAGAAGATAAAGGCCCTTGTTGCTAAGAATTAGGCGGTTAGTTAAAACATGACTAAATAGATAGTTGTACATATGTATCACCACCTCCTTCCCTTTTCCTACACACGTATACCACTACTACCTCCTCTTGCTATTTACTCTCACGTTCTCAATATTCAGTGCCTATCTAATGCCTTTCAGCTTAATTATGTTGGTACATGATGCTCACGTTTCCTCTTTGACCTCGTAATTCAATTGTCTAATTCAAACTCTATGATTTTTCTCTTTAATTATACAACCTCCCTCTCTTGATATAATGCAAGGAAAAACACTTCACACACCATCCTCTTAATTTTCGTTACGGCTTTAAGCAAAATCCATGGTCATTATTTGCGCGGATGCCTATCCCTATAACTACCATTCATCAAATACCTTTTCCAAGTCTAGTGGTTTTCGTATGACGTACATGTAACCCGTTTTCAATCATTTCTACATATTCCTCCTATTTCTGTCTCGTCTCTAATTTTAGGAATTATGCTTTTGAAGCTTCGAACTCTTCCCTAGCAAGTGATCTTCTTGAGATTGTAGAGTTTTCATATAAAATGGTTAAAGGTAAGAGCTTTAGTTTTGACCATGATTTAATTGAAAATGATAGGTTATGATGTTGAATTTGATATGCTTCTTGACTCAATGGATGAGTGAAAAGATTTATATTTTTATCCTTATTTTAATTTTTATGATTGACAAATATAAGAATTGGTGAATTGCAATTTTGTTAAAATATGTGATTTGATGAATATGTGAATCTTAGCGACTGTTGATTTGATTTGATTTGTATAAATGAGAAATGCTGAGTTAAAGTGATTTTTCTTGTCTATGTCATTTATGGATTGTGTAATTGTTGATTAGTTTTAAAGGATATGTAGAATTCATAAATTATGTGGTTCAAGTGTTGGAAAAGTTTGTAATTTACAGAAAGAGTGCATAGCATGCATATCATTGCATTTGATGAATTATTAAGTGTCAAATGAGGTGATTCAATGGATTTTTAAAGTGCCAAATGAAGTGATTCAATGGAATTTTAAGTGCCAAATGAGGCGAGGCGATTATTATTATATTGCAAATTAGGCGATTCAATGGATTTTAAAGTGCCAAATGGGGCGATTCTTTATTATATGCCAAATTGGGCGATTAAAACTATTATGCCAATCAGGGCGATATCCGGATCATGGTTTACTTGCATTTCATGCATCTGCATCATCATTGAGTCTTGTGTTTGTTCTTGTAGTATATTTTAGAGTGGTGAATATTTTAAATTAAAAAGAAGTGTTTTAGCACAATTCCTTGATGATGGTCGTATATTCTTATTTGATGTTGTAATTTATTATTAATTTTATTTCATGGGTGATGAAAACTAACCCTTACAACCAACATTTTAGGTACCAAAGGAGATAAGATGTGTGCTTGTTGTTTTGCTTGAAGCGTGTGCGCGTGGAAACAAAATTGAGTTTTCTAAATTGTAATTAAATTCATTTAACTATTTTTGTTAAGTTCTTGTTAGGAATTTATTATGCATGACTATTGTAAGGAAAAAACAATAGTCTTATTTTTCTAAAAAGAAAGAGTTAGACGTAATGTCTTGAATTAAAATCCAGGACGGTACATTATCTACCATACCATTCAAATTTAACTAATGTTTTTTTTTATCATCAGTATTGGCTATTCAAATATTCATTAGAAAACATGATCATATGGATTACAAAGATTAAGTAGTTCATACTATCAAATATTAATAAAAGATATTTTTATAAAATAACTTACGATCTTTTCTATACAACATTAACTACATTCGTTAGAGTGACACAAGAAAGGTTCAAATACAGATGCCGCACACAAATTTGCGGTCATGATAAAACCAACATTAACCTATGAGGAGAAAATCATCTTGCACCAATGGCATAATATGCATTCGACAATTAAAATTTCAAGTCAAACTGACACACATGATAGCATTTTATTGAAACAAAACCAACTATGAAACCAGTGAAGCAGAATATATCTTCAAAAACATTTCAATTAACACAGATTAACTCACATCACATCAAATTCAAGTGAAAGCTGAAAAGGTAAACTTAAATTTGTGAATGCCAATCAAAACAATCATATGCTTGCAGAAAATAAATAATAACATTATTTTCTTGTCCTTTCCATATCACAACAACTCTAACAATTGACATTTATCACAATGATTATGTGACAATATTATGGTAGTCAAATAGAGAATACATAATATATTTCATTCATTTCCTATAACATGATTTTCAAGAAATAATTTAGAACACCAAGAGTACAGAGGTGGAAATGGAAAAAATGCACAACGAAGAGGCCAATTAATCAAAAGTTTTTTTTTTGTACAAATACAAAAGCTATTTATTTATGTATAAATGAAAATAATAAACTTGTGAATCGAAGAAAAGGAAAAACTGCATGATTAACTTGTTGCTCTTCCCGCAAACCAAAGTTCAAACTTGATAACAATATTATGGTAGTCAAATAGAGAAAAAAAGTTGTAAAATATTGAAGAATCAAAAGAGTGATTGACATGAATAGAGAAGTGCAAACAAACAATATTTGAATCAACTTCCAAACAGTGAACCTATAACAGAGGAAGAATTGTTAGAAACATTGGAAGTAAAGAATCAATATCAAAATAAATAACTCAAATTAAAGAGAAAGATGACGTTTATTTTTCTGATGTCTTTCCGATGACCACTTCCGTAGTTTGAACCGGTCTTCTTTTTTTCGGTAAATCTCAATGAAGCCCTCATCCTCCTTCACTCTTCAATGTTTCCTTTCACCTTTTGCAACAGTTGTGAAATTAGGTTTCAAATGGGATGGAAATTACAACATAAAATTAGAAAGTGAATCAATAGAATGACAAAAGGATTTGCCTTTTTTTCATACCATGTCAATCATGTGATCGCCTTAAGAAGATGGAAAATAAGGGGGAAAACATATTTAAAAGGTTTGATGAAACAACACCCGGGGGACAACATAATGCAACCGAAAATAACAAATAGCCAGGGATCACTCTTCTTGAGAAAAAATCAAAATTATGAGGCCTACATTACCTTTTGATGAATTGGAGGTAATTTACTTAAATTATGGAACCATGAAGATGAAAATCACATGTTGAACAATTCTTATATACAAGGTTCTTGCAACAAAAAGTTCTCTGAACTCACTTTTAAATAATTGTATCCAAACAAACTAAATTATTTAGTGTTTTTTATTAAGGTAAACAAACATAAACCAAATTCTGATTTTTCACAAAATCATTTTTATTTTAATTCGTATCAAACAGATCCTTAATTGTCACTTTTATCCTTTAAACTTAGATCCAACGGTTATGATCTCATCATAGAGAAGACAACAATAGTAGCCGTTGGATGAATGATGAATCTGACCCAAACCAAACCCACGTGTTTTCTTGAATCCCCTTCATTTGCTTCATCTTTTTCTCTCTCTTCTCTCTCAAATCCTTCCAATCCGAAAACCCTAGCGCCATCGGCACTTTCGAATTCCGGCCGCCACAGACCTCATCTTCCAAAAGTAAACCGATCAAATTGTTTCCTATCATCTCCTCTTCGAAAGCCCTCTATCAATTTTCGATTTTGGTAAGTTATATCGGAAACATTCAATGTAATCATGCTCGTATTTAGTAACTTACTAAGTATTATATTCATACTCGTATATTGCACTGGATATTTAGAAGCAGTTCTGTTTAATATTGTGATCAGACATATAAGATTCATTTACTGATGAAACATTTGCATGCCAATTTGTAATATTATGCATTTATATATATCTGCAGTAATTTAAACCTAAGGGCCTGTTTGATTGTGTTTTGGTGTTTTAAAACCTGCTTTATAAATCAATTTTAAAAAACTGTTTTTTACAAGCATTATGTTTTTTTTAAAAAAAAACAAGAAAGTATGCAACAGTTTTACAGAACAAGCTATAATCAAACAACACCATTACTTTTTTAATTTTCAAAAGCAGAAAATTGTTTTAAAAAACAGTAATCAAACAAGCCCCAAGTCTTGAAGGCAATTAGTGTTCACAAGCTGATCACCTCTTTCTGCTATGGAATTATGATCTTATGTATGCATGAGTGACAATAAGTGTAAGAGACAGTTTAACCTTTTTCCTGTGCTTACATGCTTTGATCCATCAATGTTATTGGTATTCTTACAGATATTCTATTTGATTGAATTTGGTCTGTTTTGCTTGGAGGCTCTTCTAAGTTATTGTAGTTAAAAGAATATGAATATGTACTATTCTCTGCCTCGTTTTCTGTTGTTGTTTTGATATGAATTTGTAGAACTATAGACAACAGGGAGTTGCTTTAGATGATGGCCAGAGTAAACTAGAATGGTCTTCCTTTTAAACATTCTACAAATTGTTTCGCCATTGTTTCTCCGCTTTCCAACCACCACGGGCCTCAGTTTAAGATAAAATCACTGATTAAAACGATATCGTGCTCGTAATAAAAATCCTTTTTTTTGTTGTTTTTGTTTTTCCAATCAATTTTGATTTTTTATTGTTTGTGAAATTTCATTTGGAAATCCATTGGAATTGTCTCATGAATGCTGATTATCATTGATATTTACTGTTGCAATTTTGAAACCAATCAATTGCAATAACTGATTCTTCAATTCAATTTGATTTGATTATATTACTATTTACTATTTGTAATGATTCTAAAAACAACCTGATGGAATTAGATATGGAGGAGCAATTCATACTTAGAGTTCCACCTAATGTTGCGGAGCGGATTGAGCGTCTTTTGAATGAAAACAACGCTTCTTCATCTGAAGACAAGTCGCTAGATTTGCAATTTAGCGATGATGGAAGAAGCGGTACGTTTGTGATTGGGGATGAGCATTTCCCAGCTTCTCTGCTGGACCTTCCTGCTGTCGTCGAGTCATACAAGACTTATGATGATAACTCCTTGGTTAAGACTGCTGATATTGGTCAGGTCAGGTATCTAAATTCATATTATTCGTTTAGTCTTAATCATACTCCTAAATTTGGATGATTAAATAACTGATTGCCTTCTTAATGAATCCAATTAACAGATGATTATGGTGAGGGAATCTGGTGATGCTGCTCCGGATGTAATTGAGTGTAGACATGGCCTCACCCCTCCCATGAGAGATGCTCGTAAGCGTAGATTCCGCAGAGAGCCTGACCTTAATGTAATATATTCATTCGTGCATAACATTATCTTAGCATACCTGATGCTGCTCTATTATATGTGCGTTCGTGTTGCTCTCTTACTTACCTACCGTATGTTTTCATTCTTTGTTTTCCAGCCTGAGCTTGTCTCTCGTGTCGAGAAAGATCTTCTCAAAATCATTGCTGGAGGAACTGCTGAAAATATTGATATCCTTTCATCTTGTTTTTTTCAAGCAGTAGTTTAGTAAACATTCTAAATCTTAGATACAAATTTATGATTTCACTTTAAAAAATTTCTTTGAAATGGTGGTCTGTTGAGATCTTTTTTGTTGACTACTTTATTAGCCCTTATAACTCATTTCTCTATTTGACCTGGGGTTCATGGCATAAGTAGTTTCTATTTGCATTTGCATCAATGACAACAGCATGCATTTGCATCAATGACAAAAGCAAGTTTTTCGCATTCATTATATTGTTAAGTGTGAACAACCTTTGGTTATTTTCTTGACTGAGATTCACATGTGGAAGTAGCTGAGCAAGAAGGCGGTGAGAATGCTCGAGGTGCTAATAAAAAACCTGCAGCTACATCCGCATCAAAGAATGATGTTCCAGAGACTCATACAAACGCTGGGGATGCTGACAGGAGTGACTCTGATGAATCTGATGACTCAGTTTGACTGATATTAGCTAGCTCTACCAAGGATTATTTATATCAGATGAATGCTTGCAACACCTTTCTTGACATGTTCTTGAACACTCTTTTTATGATTTAGACTGTTTTATTTTTTTTATAATAATTGATTTGGTTGTCTCACTTTTGAAAAATATACCGACCTTTTTAGAAATGAATCAATCATAAAGAGTGTATCAGAAAGGTGTTTTGTTGGCATTCACTATGTACAATCATGTGCTGTTAAATTTGAATCCCGTTTACAGGAATAAGATGGGCTGCAATTGATTTGCTATCCCACATTGTGCAGTTTGTTACATCATTTGTTGTAATTTAACACCATTTTTTTTATCCTGCAACCGCCTCTAAGGTCCTAATTTACCCAGCGTATATACGAGAATAAGGTTGACTGTTTGTATTGTTTTTTAATGTTTTGCCACCATGTCATTGTACAAAGCAAATGCTTCATATTCGACAAGTTCTGTTTAGTATGTATCATCTGTTGGCTTATATTGTATTTTTATTAGTTTGTAATGTTTGGTTAAAATAGGTGTTTGATAAATGAGTCTATTTACTGGTTTATTGTATGTTTTAGATACTATTAAAATTTACGTTGATGTCTTGACCAAAAAAAAAATAAAAATTTACGTTGATGTTTATAGTTTAGTGTTTGTTTACGATAATAATTGGTATGAAGCACTAAAATTCAAAGGATCAACGGTACTTCAATATAATGAAAGCATTAAACCAAACTTTGAAATGACAATATTCAAGTGAGGCATAAAAACAGAAATTATCTACTTCACAAAACTAAATTATAAGTTTAGTGGCTACACATGGAGGAATTATCAACAGTACATAAAATAAAAGAGGAATTATGTCTCGATGAAACAATAAAATCAACAAATTTATTAAACTTGCGGTTGACAAGATACGTCGAATGATCCCAATCTAGACGTTAGAACCTCGTCTAGAATGAATTGGAGAGGAGAGGAGGGAGCAATCTTTGAATTAATCAAAGCAACCACCGCCGAAGAGGCAACTTCAAAACACATTATTGAGATGGAGGTTGCGGGCAAGACAAATTCCATTACTCGAGACCACAAGCTCATCCATTAAAACTAGAATTTATCTTTGAGTGGAAGTAATTACCAAGCGACCGAACTCATCTCGAATAGTTCCTCCTATAGAGGCCATTAGCCGGAATAAATGAATCATCCACAGTTATCTTGTAACAATCAGGAGGGAAATTTTCCCAATGAGGTTTGACAGCTTTTGGACCGTCAGTGCAAGAAGCACTTGGATTTGAGATTTCACTATTTATGGAGTGAGTAACAAGTGAAACCTCAGTAGATAGACTTGTTCATATAATAGAGACTTGAGGAAATAAAAAACCTGTTTCTATCATTCCAGAGAGCCATAAATCAACAAGACCAAAAAAAAAAAGATAGGCGGTTCCAACATTATCATTCGAGAGGTTCCATCGAAGCCGAATGGGTACCTAAACTGAAAAATATATACCAAATCCCTTCTTTGATGAAACCCTCCCACAAAGTTTTAATATCTTTATAATCTACAAGAACATGCATAAGAGTATAAATAGAGTTACGAGACTTACTCCATTGACATCTTTTTCAATTTGTGAGAAGAGTGTCATGACTCACTTTCCAGATATGAGCATGTATAGTTGCAGCATGACCTTCAACTATTAACCTTTGATAAAATCGGGTCCGATTCTTCCACATGTTGACGAATAAATATAATATTATAAGCACTTCTTTTTTGGTGGTGACCGGAGTTTAAATCCCATGCATTGTCCATATCAATTAAGTTAAGCCCACGATAACATATTATAAGCATTACTGATAGAAAATCAACATGAAATAAAATAGAAATTAGCAGCATAGCCTAGATTTGTCCATAAGTCAAAAACAAGCCTAGAATTGAACTTGAAAACTCATATGTTTTTGGTCTCTTGTACTTAAACACTCTATTAAGTTGCTTCCAAGTAATTATAGTCTGACGTAAAACAAAAAGGATAATATCATCACATTTTTTCACTAATACTGTATAGTTTTTTTTTTAAAAATAAATTATTTTAAATCTAAAGCTATGTTTGGTATCAGGTACGTCGAATCATGGCGATCCACCAAAGATGCACTTACTTTGTAGCTTTTAGTTCTACAGATTAACATTAAATTTACGTTAGGTTGCACGTCCAATCGCCGCAAAGACACACGTTCAGTTTGCCAAATGTGATTTGGCTAAAATTGAGGTTGTTTGGATCTAAGTTTTGAAATTGATTCTTGATCTTAAAATCGATTTTGGGTGAAGCGACATTGTCTAGCTTTCATGATTTTGGGTGATTCTTGATCTATCTTAGATAGATATAGGGTTAAATATGTTTTTATCCCTATGAATATACCAATTTTTCGTTTTAGTCATTCTAAAATTTTCCTTCAACTTTTAGCCCCTATAAATTTTCAATCATTACTTTGGTCCCTATTTTTAAATCAATTTTTGTATTTTTTTTATGCAATTGTGCAGAAATGTGTAGAATATTGTAAAAATCATTAAAAAAAAAAGGAATTTTTTAACAAAACATATATAATTTATGTTTTTTTGAAAAATTCTAATTTTTTGAGGGAGTCTTATAATATTATAAATTTTTCTACAAAATTTTATTCAAAAATATGAATTCTACATATGAGTTTATTTTGAAGAAGGTACCAAAAGTAAAGATGAAAATTTATTGGATGACTAAAAGTTGATTTTTTTTTATTGAGAGTAAAATGAAAAATTGACATATTTATTGAGATCAAAAATATATTTAATCCATAGATATATTATCTTTTAAAATTATTGTAAAAAGGAAAAAAAATTGAGTGATAAGTAGTAGTGAAATGTTTGAAAGTATGGAAAATCGGGGGAACACTACATACACAATTCACATTTGAAATTTGGAACCATTTTCTTCCGTTGATTCATAATGGCAGAACCAAGTGAACTCCGCAGGTACTTTCTTCCTTCCTTCTCCGTTTCCGTTACTATCAATTTTAACACCGTTATCACATTCTCCAAACCTTTCCTTTCAGTCGAATTTCACAGATTCACAAATTCATCCAAGAAGAAGATGAAGAATCAAACCCTTCAGATTCCCAAGATTTTCTCCGCGAATGTGCTCTTCATGTTCAAGTAACCTACGCACATTCTTCAATTTTCACTCTCATTATTATTCTTACAAAATCAATTTATTCATTTTTTTTAATTTTCATTCTTAACAGAACACATTGGAGCAAATTGTTTCCGAATTCTCTGATCTCACTTCTTTACATAATCCAGATTTAGGTAATTCAATTCATCTCTATTTCGTTTCGTTTTCGTTATGCAATTTATGTTTTCTTAATTTTTAACTTCGATTGTTTTAGATGCTTACATAGAGCATTTGGAAAAGGAACTTAACAATGTACAAGTTGAATCCACCAATGTAGCTAATGAGATTGAAAATCTCGCGAAAACTCGTAACGATGGTTAGTTTCACTCACTTTTTTTGTTTGTTTCACATAATAACTATGGGTTGTTTCATATAATTATTGTTATTTTTTTCCCTTTCAGATTCTATTCTTTTGGAGGCTAAACTTGAAGAGTTGGAATGTTCTTTGAATCATATTACATCAGAGGTTAGTACTTGCCAATTGTGTTGTGTTCTAACCTATCATCTGATTGTGTTGTGTTTTAAACTTTAGCTAATACTAAACATTTTTGTTTCTAAATAATATTGTTTTTCCAAGTTAACAATAAGTATTTATAGCATATCTATTGGTTACAGAAAAACATGTTAAATAATTAGGGGTATTTTGGTAAAGAAATATTCAATGTAGTTGAAAATTTCTCAAGAGGGTTTTAAATATAACGAAGGAAGTAGTTGTATATGCCTATGCTCATTATGATGGAACCCAGGTGTGAGTTATGTATATTGACTTCATTATCCATCCCTTTGTCTAATGAGGGGAAGGGGATTTTCCATTCAGTAATCATGTTTTGACAGTTGTTTTTGATAATTATAGGAGCAGATAAATGCTGATGCTAGTGAGGGAATTGTTTCTCTAATGCTGGTAGACACCGACATGAATCTAGGCGAAAATTTGGAGGTGTTGTTGATGACTACGCCACTCTACTTGATGTTTGCTGTTATTCTTTTCGGCATTGAATTAGTTTCAAACAAATGTGGACTAAATACTCCTGAACATTTTCTGCTTCTTTTACAGAAAATCATTTTGGTGGTTTTTTACTGAAACTTTTATATGAAGTGTATATTTTTATTGAAATATTTCCTTTTATGTGTTGCAGCAATTGGAACTTGAAAATAAGGTTGATGAAATGAAGTCGATTCTGAAGGCCATGGAGTCTTTTCATTGTAAGTTCAAATGGTAAGTTTATTTTCATTCACACTTTCTGATAACCATCTATACTATGGCTCACTCATCTTGTTCCCCCTTTCAGGTTTGATGCTTTAGAGCAGATTGACAATGCATTGACAGGTCTAAAAGTGATTGGAATTGATGAGAATTGCATTAAGCTATCTTTGCAGACCTATATGCCAATGGTAGAGGGCATTTCATGCCTACAGAGAGTTGAAGATACCATGGATGCATCTGTGCTGAATCATGAGTTATTGATTGAAGTGTTAGAGGGGACTATGACGTTAAAGGATATTCAGGTTTTAAAACTGATCACCATTTCATTCTTTGACTTGTTTGTTACGACCATTGTTCATTAGATTTAACAATTACGGTCAGCAATGATGTGGAAAAATATTGATACGAACCATCAAATCTGTTGGGAAAAAGTGACAGTTATAGGGTCAGCCATTTAGGTAGCCTCCTATGAACTGTGAAAAGCTTTTATGTTATCAAATAATGTCTTCTTTGAAGTTGTTTCTTTTGGTATTTTGAAGTGGTGTTTTTGTGTTTTGAAGCAGACCTTGACCAATAAAGTCAGGCGCAATTGCTTTTAGTTTGATGGTTACATTCATTCTGATATTCTATTGGTGTATAGTTATCATTAGTATCTTGTAAAATGTTGAGATAACTATTTTTTTAATATCTTCAACTTTGTGGTTATTCTACATTTTTTTGAGTGATGGGGGTGTAAATCTCAGAATTTGCTGGATAGATCATGTGGTTACATCAGTGGGTTTGCTTTTGCTTTTGTTGTAGGTGATTAATACTTTGTAAATGTTGTTTTGTACTTGTAGAATTTGGTGAAATTTTTAAAATTTTAGTAGTCATTAAGTTATTTTTTTCATTATATTATATTGTATGAAAAAATCCCATCCAATATGTAATGATGCGTAAAAAAGATCCCAGTGTGGTAGAAGGATCATTTGCCAATTTCATCACCCCAAACATTTCTACGTGGAATCCTTAACATCATATTTTGCTTTTAACTATGGATTTCATGTAGAAAACTTAAGAAAGGGTAATTATAAGATTAGGCGCTGAAGGAACTTATTTTTATTCATGAGTACTAGCGCTTCACATGTGATCATGGCAAAGCACAGCAACACATATCATTTTTCCGTTCCTAATCTCTTCCTTTAGGAGGAGATTGTTGAATGCTTTTGATATAGCTGTTTGATTATACTTTTAAGAACCACATATAAAAACATTAAGTTACTCATCAGTTTAGTTTAGCATTATAAGAATCTTATTTAGCTCTTGATGATTTGTTAACTTTTTTGGTTTTGTTATTTAGGTTTTTCCAAATGATATATACGTGGATGACATTGTTGATACCGCAAAGTCTGCCAGGTCTGCTATTTCCTTTTTATCTCTGTTTAGGTTTACTAAATTCTCCCTCTCCTCCCAAATTCGTTATGAACTAAGCATACTTTTCTAAGTTACTCATACTTCTTTACTATCATTTTCCATGCAGCAAGTCCTCATTGCAATGGTTAATACAAAAACTGCAAGATAGAATTATACTAAGCACACTTAGGTGTCTTGTGGTAAAGGATGCTAACAAATCAAGGTGAGACTATAATGTAGTCCTTTTGGTTTGGGTTTGATGCTATTAAATTTGGATTATTGTTTGATATTCTTTTTTCTATTTCTTGTCTCAATGTAGATATTCTCTTGAATACTTGGACAAAGATGAGATCATTGTAGCTCATTTGGTTAGAGGAATTGATGCATACATAAAGTTGTCTCATGGTTGGCCAATATTTGGTTCTCCGCTGAAGCTGATATCAATCAAGGGATCAGATATTTTGAAGAAAAGTTCAAGTTTTCTCTGCGAAGTAGAGGTGAGACAATTCCAATGTGTTGGCTATAAAAAATTTCAGACATTATTCTTCCTTGTGCTGTACGGATGTGTTAAAAAAGTTCTCATGTGGTATCAAGTTTTCACCTCAAACTGTCTTACTTAAATTGCTTGTTGAGTCCACTGAAATTGTGGAGTAGTTTATATTCATTTCTTTTGATGATAACTGGAATATTAATTCATCAACTAAGCCAATGTTCTAGTCTGTATGCTGTTTTTTAGTCCTCAAAAGTGTCTATATGATAGCAATCTGATATGTGCGAAACTTAAAATTTACTATTACTAGAGTGACTTGGGTTGGGATAGAGTTTATCAAATTGTGTAGAGTTCAAGCCACGTGTGATACATATTGTGGTTGGAGTGAAGATAATTTAAAGGATACATGTTTTGAAGTCACATACTCACATTTGGTGCATGGTGTTCTATAGGGTAAAGTAATCGAAAATTTGTAGAAATAGAAGCTTCTTTTAGACACGTGTAAATAGGTAGGAACTTTAAAAGTACTCAGCCAGTTAGCATGTCTTATGGTGAAACCCCTTGAATATTGATGTTTTGCTGTTAGTTTCTTTTATTTTTTTTTAAAATAAAACAAATGGATGACTATCTCCTACATACATGCATCTGTAGCGAAATCATGTCTTATGCTTTGGGTTAACTTTAGTTCTTTAAGGGCGTTATAAATAATGCAGTGATTGGAAGATTTGTGCGCTGACTTTTTTTGGGTGGGTTGACTTTTCAGAATTTGGCCAACTCTTTAGATACTCATACTCGGCAAAATATACTGGGCTTCGTCGATGCTGTTGAAAAAATTCTTATTGAGCAATTGCAGCTTGATCCTAGAGCCGGTGATGGTTCTGGCTAAGGATGTGCTCACAACCTCATTGCTCATTATGGATACCGCCAAAATCTGTATGTTTGATGTTCTGTATCTTGTCCTCACATTCACCTTTTTATTTGCGGAAGCAAGTATTATAATTATCTTGTTAAGATGATTTACTGCAATTTTAGACAGGAAACTGACATGCTGAACTGGTATATGTAACATTCGAGTTGTCGGGATCAGTTAATCAGTTATTGTGATAGAATTGAAAATTTTACATGATTAATCCCATAGATCATAAGAAGTCCATATTTTTAAAATGATAGTATGTTCAATTATTGAAAAGCCTGTCATATTCCTTTGTGTGCCTTCATCAGTTCAAAAGTATTAGCACCACTCAAGTTTTAGTCATATCTTGTACGTATTAGTCTTGTTTGAAAGTGTTTTTCCTTTTTCTATTTAAATAATATCCTTGTCCTAATTAAATAAATATAAGTTCGAATATTTCAAAGTTAAAAGGCCTCTTCCACTTGCAACTCATAAAATGTCATGAAATTGTGAATTGACGATATCTGTATTACAAATATGATATGGAAGGGTACATTAAGCAAACACCATATTACATTTGGAACACAAAAACGAACTTTATTCCAATGCTCAATGAAGCAAGTGAAGATAAAATCCACCAAAAACAAAGTAAGAATTAAATAAATATATAATTATAGAATATCTAGGCAATTTAAGTGGCAACACTGTGGAGCACTACAGTCTCAACAGTGAGTCCGGGCCCGAAACCAAATAGGACACCCCATTCCAGCCCCTCGCCTGTTGTGGCAAGTCCGTCTTCTTTTGACTTCCTCCTCATTTCATCCAAGATGAATAACACACATGCACTTGACATGTTACCATACTCGCTAAGCACATGTCGAGTGGCTTGCATTTTCTCTGGCTTTAAGCTTAATTTGGCTTCCACTTGGTCCAGAATTGCTGGTCCACCAGGGTGTGCGATCCAAAAGATGGAGTTGTAATCAGAGATGCCTAAAGGTTGAAAGGCCTCAGCAAGAGCTTTCTCAATGTTTTTTGAGATGAGACCAGGAACATCCTTGAGGAGATGGAATGTCAGCCCAACTTCACGAAGGTGACCATCGATTGCTCCTTCACTATCTGGAAGGATCGTTTGTGCAGTCCATACCAATTCAAACAAGGGTTTCTCAACTTGTGGTAATGGGTCTGAACCTACAATCACAGCTGCTGCACCATCTCCAAACAATGCTTGCCCCACAAGGCTATCAAGATGAGTGTCACTGGGTCCACGGAAAGTAACTGCAGTTATCTCTGAACAAACCACCAACACACGAGCACCTTTGTTGTTTTCAGCCAAGTCTTTAGCCAAACGAAGCACCGTGCCACCAGCAAAACAACCTTGTTGGTACATCATGTAGCGCTTCACATACGGACGAAGGCCTAAGAGCTTTGTGAGCTGATAGTCGGCACCGGGCATGTCAACACCACTGGTGGTGCAAAAGATGAGGTGGGTAATCTTGGACTTAGGTTGACCCCATTCCTTGATGGCCTTTGTTGCTGCCTCTTTTCCTAGTCTTGGTACTTCCACAACCACCATGTCTTGTCTTGCATCCAATGAAGGTGCCATGTACTCGCATACACTTGGATTCTCTTTCAGGATCTCTTCTGTCAAGTACATGTATCTCTTCTTGATCATCGACTTATCACCTGAAAAAGTATATGCAGTTTAGTCTTATTGTTTTCTACATGCTGAGAGTGAAAGATCAAATTTGAGGAGCAAAACTAAACAATGTACAAGCACAGAGCACAGAAAGATATGTATGGATATGATAGATATCTTACACATGCGCTGAAATTTTTCTTTGAGCTCAGTCTTATGTTCACTGTTTGTGATGCGGAAATAGTAGTCAGGGTATGTGCTCTGGTCGACACAGTTCTGAGGAGTTGCAGTGCCAATTGCCAACACGGTGGCAGGGCCTTCAGCCCTCTGTGCCTGGCGGATCTCATCAACTGTCACCATTTTCTTTCTGAGTCTAAAGTTGGCAGGGAGGAAGAAAAGAAGGTGAGTACTGATAGGTTATATCTATCAAGGTATTGGAATGTTTGATGACTTAGCAAGTTTGTTGCCACTAAACAAGGACTCAGAAAGAAAGCAAAGGGTGTGTTGCACTATAGGCTCTGAAGAGAAGTTGTTATATATATATATATATATACACACTTGCGGATGAAAAGGGAGGAGAGAGAACTGGTAGATGAATCACATGCTTAACTGATCAAAATTCTAGCAAATTATTATAATAATAATTCAAAATAACAAGCTTGTAATGAACAAATGAATGGTTATTAGTATATTATTAGAGGTTGGTGAATTATCTTCCACTTGCAAGTTGCAAACCCCGCATGACTGCATGGACTGAAGGTTCGCTACATACCAAACTATATAATGTATCAAGGGAAAATTTGAATGGTCAACATATATTGTTGTTTTGTTAAAATAGGATTTTGATCCTCTAAGGTGACTAAAGAGAAAATCAAAAACTGTTATTTTAACAAACTTGTGATTTGTAATGATGTACCTACAATCTACCTTTAATTTGTTAATTAATAGTTGATATTAGTCACATTTTGGTCGTTAAAATACGTCAATCAGGAAATTGAATGGAAACAAAACAACAAGTATTTGGCTTGGTCATGGAGTCGTTCCTGTGTTAGGTGTGACTGCTAATTTAAGAACCATATGCTAGATTTTTTTTTTGAAGGTGAACCATATGCTAAGATGTTCTTGACTTTATTCAGCGTCTCAACTCTCGACCCCCTGTATACCGCAACATCTCATTGGAACATCGGAGTATACGTTCCATTTTCATTTTTTTATTGCCACGTACACTCTTTAATTGGTATTTTGTTTTGTTTCGACAATATTTGTGTATTTTTCGTATTATTGGCTGAAGTACTTTCATTGTACTCCGAAAAAATTATCCTGCATAAGATTTTATTTTATATAAGTCTTTCCTTATTTTAAGAAATTAGTCTCATGAATAAAGATACATACTTCAATAAACAAAAAATATACATTTCAAAATAACGGAACAGTTAAATAATGGGATTAATATAAAAGTATGTTTCCCTTCAAAATAAATATAAAATTATGTTTGGTGAAATAAGATCCTATGAATACAATGAAGGTGATACAATTTTCATCTGAAGTTATAGTTATAACTAAAAATAGATATACATTTTTCCCAAAGAGCATATCCATAATTTGTGGTGATTGTCTCTCTTTTGTCAAATACCTCCTTAGGTCTTTTAAGTTTCATGTTTGTTTCAGGTAGGTCCTTTAAGTTTCTAAGGTTTTAGATAAGTCCTTTAAGTTTCGAGTTTGTTTCGGATAGATCCTTTCTCTCAACCTCCGTTAAGCCAAAGTTGTTATGTCCGTTAACGGAGGTTGATAGAAAGGACCTATCTGAAACAAACTCGAAACTTAAATGACCTATCTGAAACCTTAGAAACTTAAAGGACCTATCCGAAACAAACTTGAAACTTAAAGGACCTATATGAAATCTTAGAAACTTAAAAGATCTATCTGAAACAAACATGAAACTTAAAGGACTTAGGGAGGTATTTAGCCTTTAATATAATAGCTCAACTCAACATACTGTAGTTTTGATGCGAGTCTCATTCAAAGAAAGCAATTAAAATGACTGAATTGTCCCACGTTAACTTTCCTAGTTCCTAGCAAATGGTCACACCATTTACGTGTTTTAGAAAAATTCCATGCATAAAGTATTTTAATGTTCAATAATAATGCCCTTAGACTCTATTTTAGAGCATTGCTTAAGAAATTACAAAAGGTAAGTTGGTATGGCAAAATGACGTACATAAACAGATATTTAACTTGTACTTTTGGGACATACTTTTCTTTTATTGATTTGTTACAACCTAGTAGACGTGCGAAGATGGCAATGTTGTTTGAAAATATGGCGATAATGTTACCACAACAAAGAGAAATTAACAAACAGAAAATAATAAAATTACTGGGATGGTGATGACACTGCAAAAACGTAGAACAAAGATGATTGTGCGAACTCCGAAGCGTCTGCAATTGATTCATGTGTTATTATTCACCAAGCTCCAATGAACGCACACCTCATTTGTAAGAAGTGAGCCATGTGAAACGTTATAGAGGCACGGATACGAGTTGGACCCTTCCAATTTCACGCTTATTGTCAATGATAGTTTTGCATAGCAATAGATTCTTCAATTCTAGATACGCACAAGGAAAGAAAGAAAAAGCTTTCAGTGACATGATTTTTCCTAATTAGTGTCGTTTAAATTATTTTTAGATGCAATAGTTGACATAATTTTTTTTACAGTTTTCTTATAGTCTAGAACAAATCCAGATGAATAGTATCTAACAAACTTTACCCAAGTATTTTCCATTTAATTTATCAATGGGAAAAGAAAGACAAAAACACGAGAGAAGAAAAAACAGACAATAGAAGCATAGGGACATTACTTGGACGCCCTTGTCAACCATCTTCAAGCCAGTTTGAGAATCAGATTAAACTTTTTTAATGAATAGACACATATTCGTGAATGTTAAAAATCTCTCAAACCTATTGGAACAAGTCATATATATTTCCTTGTGCTCTAGGACATCCATTATTTTGTAAATCTCTCACAAGCATTTATGTTTTTCTACAACGTTGTAGCGATTAATGGTAAAAATCGCTACATTATTGTGCATTCATCGATACAGAATTTCCACATTGAGTATTCTTGGACGTTTTTTAGTGACCATAGTTTCTAAATGAACATATTAACTCTTCAAATGTTTCAACTGTTTCATATTTAGTTCAAAATTCAACTCAAGTTCTCTTCTGTTGCTTCACCCTTTTTTCTTCTAGCTCACTCTTTTTCTCCATGACCATGAGATAATGTTGAATGTGCATTTTCTTTTTTAAGCTCTTAACTGTCATAATGTGTCTTCTGCATTTTCTCTCAAACTCTCGGTTGTTTCATATACGCAGGTTCTCTATTTATACTTGACTTAAGAGTGTCAATTAGTGTCTTATTCAATGCTTAGTGCATTATTTCAAGGAACTAAATGCTAAATGAAAAGTTATATGTAAGATCAAATATCCAGAGTGAAATCATGTCAAAAAAGGGATTCATTAACGACAGACTATGGTGTATTAGCAGAGAATTCAATGACGCGATTAACAATATGAAATGAAAGGAGTCAATCTTGTTGATACATTCCTTATATCTGAAGATTTTATTATGTTACAAATTAATATATTCCTTGTATCTGAATTTTTATCAGATAACAGAAAATCAAAAATTTATATCACACAGTGATAACCATGATTAATTATAGGCATAGGAAACATGTGAAAAGTAATCAATGAGGAGTAAAAATACAAAGAAAGAAAGAAAAAAAGAATACATTCGATTTTGGGTGAAAAAGTAAGGAGCTTAGAGGGGAAATATAACTTGTTGCCTTAGTAAAATGTGAGGATTTAGGTAGACACACTACGGAGCACAACAGTCTCGATAGTGAGTCCGGGACCAAAACCGAAAAGCACACCCCATTCAAGTCCCTCCCCGGTTGTGGCAAGTCCGTCTTCTTTTGATTTCCTCCTCATCTCATCCAAGATGAATAACACACACGCACTTGACATGTTACCATATTCGCTAAGTACATGTCGAGTGGCTTGCATTTTCTCTGGCTTTAAGCCTAATTTGAGTTCAACTTGGTCAAGAATTGCTGGTCCACCTGGGTGAGCGATCCAGAAGATGGAATTGTAATCGGAGATATTCAAAGGTTGAAACGCCTCAACAAGAGCTTTCTCAATGTTCTTTGAGACGAGGCCAGGAACATCCTTTAGGAGATGAAATGTCAGTCCTGCTTCTCGAAGGTGACCATCAATAGCTCCTTCACTATCTGGAACGATTGTTTGTGCAGTCCATACCAACTCAAACAAAGGCTTCTCGACTTCTGGCAGCGGGTCTGAACCAACAATCACAGCTGCTGCACCATCTCCAAACAATGCCTGCCCCACAAGACTGTCAAGATGAGTATCACTAGGTCCACGGAAAGTAACTGCAGTGATCTCCGAACAAACCACCAAAACACGAGCACCTTTGTTGTTTTCAGCCAAATCTTTAGCCAAACGAAGCACCGTGCCACCAGCAAAACAACCTTGTTGATACATCATATAACGCTTCACATACGGGCAAAGACCTAATAGCTTTGTGAGTTGATAGTCAGCACCAGGCATATCCACACCACTTGTGGTGCAAAAAATTAGATGAGTAATCTTTGACTTAGGTTGACCCCATTCCTTGATAGCCTTTGTTGCAGCCTCTTTTCCTAGCTTTGGTACTTCCACAACCACCATATCCTGTCTTGCATCCAATGAAGGTGCCATGTACTCACATAAATTTGGATTCTCCTTCAGAATCTCTTCAGTCAAGTGCATGTATCTCTTCTTAATCATAGATTTATCACCTGAAAAATCATACACAATTTAATTAGTCTTAAGTTACACTAAACAATATAGAATCATATAAAATATATATAATATAGGTTGATATATATCTTACACATGCGCTGGAATTTTTCTTTGAGTTCAGTTTTGTGTTCACTGTTTGTGATACGGAAGTAAAAGTCAGGATATGTACTCTGATCAACACAGTTTTGAGGATTTGCAGTGCCTATTGCAAAGACAGTGGCAGGGCCTTCAGCTCTTTGTGCCTGGCGTATCTCATTCACTGTCACCATCTTAATTGCACAATGAAGAAATATAAATTTTGAAATGAACTTAAGAAAAGTTTGGTTGGTAAGAGAAGAAGGATTAAAAATATACTAGATAAGATTTGTTGTGTGAGAAAATTTTGTGTGGAACTCATCATATATATAGTGTTACATTTCAAAAGGGATCAAATAAGCATCATAATGGCCGGCTAATTAGTACTAATTATTTATCATAATATTATAAGTTAATATATTAATACTAAAATAGAAAATTGAGTACCTAGTGTTCTTTGTGAGAAATGAGAATGGTAGAGAGATTAAGAAAAAATAATTTAAAAAAAATGAGTTAGTTGAGGCAGGCTCTTACCATCTTGGAGCATGACTGTGTAGACCGAAGACTGCCTCGCTTACCAACCAAAACCACATTTCTTACGAGTCAGTCAACCATTAGAGCTTAAACAAATTATAAGCTTGCCATTCTTAAGTATATTAAGAAAAATATTAATGTAATAAACTTCTAGTGTATAGTAGTAGTTGATGGCTACCGTGCATGAACGTCAAATAGGTTGTGCACGGTGTGAGATCATGTGTTGGGGAATGCTGCAGATACTTGAACATGAAGGAGATGAAGAAGGTGATGATAGTTGCGCAAATAAATTATAAAACGTATGTGAACACATTAAGCTTTATGTTTGATTTGTCTTTATCGGTTTGCATAAACCGGATGCAATAGAGATAACCACGAATCTTCATCATAATACTTTGAAGTGAGTTGCATACTCATTCCAAGTGTATTGGTCAATGCTACTTAAACCAAAAAAACTTCTATGGGTTACTCTCGTATACCCGAAGAAAAAAATAAATTTTGTGAAGGGAACAAATTGAACAATTAAATTATTTTAATGTTTTTTGTCAAATAGTTTACTGGCTAGACTCACACGTTACAGTGTGAAAAAGTGGAAAAGCCGAAATTCGAAACCCTACTCTTGTATTTCAATGTCCATGAAATTAACGACTGAGATGCATATGCAAGTTATTTTTACATTTATATGGACACACACATATATAAGGTCAGCTCCATTCATTGTAATTTAATGGCTTAATTGCAGTTTTATCCCCTTAACTTTCTCAAAGTTGCGATTTTGGCCCCCTAAGAAAAAAACTACAAAACAGCCCCCTAAGTTTTGCACTTGTGGCAGTTTTGGCCCCCAAGGCTGATATTGACTCGGTCTACGCTGACGTGTCACTCTAAGTGAGGTGCCACATGTTATTTTATTTATTTATTTTTTTGCCTTGGGGGGCCAAAACTGCTACAGTTGCAAAACTTAGGGGGCTGTTTTGTGGTTTTTTTCTTAGGGGGCCAAAATCGCAACTTTGGAAAAGTTGGGGGGCTAAAACTGCAATTAAGCCTAATTTAATTGATCAAATCATCGATATTTTATTTAGGGAAATCATCAATATTATTTTTTTATTAATGTTCTACATCTTTCTGTGGTTTACGAGTTCTATCAAAAATTGTAATATGGTGTAGAAAGATAATTATTCTACTGCGATATCTTTCGAAATTTTCTTAAGAAAATTTCATTGAAGCGATCTTCGACCTTCTTCCACTTTGTTTCTACATTGAAGACTTGCTTTCTTAAATCCCGGCGAAATAAAATATTTGAAAAAAAATTTGGTTGGTTTCTGTTTCATTTTCCAATTCTCCGTCAGTGAAGTTGTATTCCTCTTTCAATTTCTACCATGTTTCTTCTTCCAACGAAGAAAAGAGAGCTAATATCACATTTTTCTTACATGTGAAATTTTGGCCCCCTTGTATGCTAAGTGTGGCTCTCATGCATGTTTACAAAGCAAAGGATCAGAAAGAAGATTTATGCATCAGGGAGGAATATAATAGATAAATGGCTGGAAGCAATATAATAGATAAGTTAGGGAGAAATTGCAAGTATGTGTAACAACAAATCCAACATCAACAATTATGTGCACAATTAAATGTGGCCATTGTATATGATCAAGATCAAACATTTGATTCGCCGAAAAAAGTTAAACCATTTGTTAAAATTTTCAAGATCACAAAATTTGGTGATGTTCTTTGATAATTTCGGTCTACCCATAAAAAAAATGGATAGCAAAATTCATTCTTTTAGTTTTATGGTATCCTACATTTTATCCATAAAAAAAATGGATAGATAAGTAAGACTCATTCTTTTAATCCAATCGGTATTCTAACTTCTATCCATAAAAATAATGGATGGTTAAGGAATTAAAATTCTTTTGTTTTAAACCTACTTAGCATTTTAGCTTCTACTCATAAACATAGTGGATAGTTAAGAATTCAAAATTCATTCTATTTAGCCTAAATTCATTCTATTAAGAAGACATTTTAATTCGGTTATTTCATAAAATCCATTTAAAATGTGCTACTATTACATGTTTTAATCTGATCATTATGTAATAACCGCCGTATTTTATAATGTTTTAAATCGGTTCATAGACCAACTTAAGGTGTCTCCACATACTAATGACATGATATTTTAGATGTCATTATAATCGGTTATAACTTATAATGGTAGATTTTAACCGGCTTAGAAAGGAACAAAACACTACAAAGAAGTAAATTAGTAGCCATTTGACTTAATTGCACTTTTTTCCCTATCTTTTACTAATTGTGCGATTTTGCATCCCTCTTTTTTTTTGAGCGATTTTGCACCCCATCTTTTTGCCCCCTTTCTGATTTTGCACCCCATCTTTGTGTTCAATTGCACTTTTGTCCCCTATCTTTTTGCTAATTGTGCGATTTTGCACCCCCTCTTCTTTTTTTGAGCGATTTTGTACCCCATCTTTTGCCCATTTTCCCCTCTTTTAATGATGATTTTGAACAAAACACAATTGACAAAAGATGGAGTGCAAAATCGCACAATTAGCAAAAGATAGGGGAAAAAGTGCAATTAAGCCTTTTTATTTTTATTTTTATATCTATAATAGCAATTTAATTCTATTTGTTTTTTTTAATCATGTTATTGGTGTGAAGCAATTAAAGTTTTGTCGATGACTAATCTTTTTGAAGAATATTTAATCACATTTAGTAAAGTTTTCTCTCCCAATCATATAGCATAATGAATCCAAAGCCAGTTTTACTGGACAACCTTAATGTTACCGTGATGCTGTTTTTTACCGCGTTCTGTTATACATTGTTTTTCTCATTTTGCGGAGAAAAAAAATTCATATTATCAGTAGTAGGATGTGGATTCTCTCAAGAAAGTATTAGGGTGTGGAATAAAGATGTTAAAACAAAATGTGGAAGCAATATTCAGTATAAATATATGTACGATAATGACGGTTAGATTAAATTAGTCGATCTCAGTGTACATGCCTCTACGCACGAGTCGGATTAGTCGTCCACCTTTGGTGGGTCGGAAACCGGTGTGAAAGTCAAAAAAATTAGTCGGTCTTGACAATATAGTTGTTTGAATTTCAAAAAACTTATCCGAATACTATACCATTAGACTTCCAAATAGTTAGTACTAAATCATTTAGATGTTGAGGTAAGAATTTATTTATTGGTGATTAAGAAAATATTAACATAAGTTTTTTTTAATGGAAATGTGACTTTCGTCTTGTCAAAAGTAAATAAATTATTGGTGAATATAAGAATGCAGTTATTTATGAGACATATGTAGTAGATATAGTGTTAAAAGACTGAAGTTCAAACTATGATGAAAGAGAAAATATTAACCTAGCTAATAAATTAATATTTGTCTATCCAATAATAAAGAAATTCTTGATGAATATAAGAATGTATAGTTATTAAGGAGACTCAATAAATTTTTTGAAGGTATTGAGGTTGACAAACAATGTGTTATTGGATACTAATATTGAAAAAACAAAAACAATTATGTGTAAACGAATCACTCTTAAATACACTGATGAATATGATTCAATTAGAGATATTATGTTTTTTTATAACCAATGTCGGTAGGTTCTCCATACATAGATGTTTTGTTGTTGACTAATATCCACTAAAGAACTTACCGACATTGCTTAAGGACAATGACGGATTCATAAATTTTTTATGATTGGAGCAAATAAAGTCTATGATACATGTTCGTAAAATAAAAATCCTCTAAGATTTTACAAAATAAACAATTTTATGAACAAAAGCCTCCAAAATTGTCAATGATATATATGATGGTGTTTCTTTTAAAATATGTTGTATTTTGTTTCATTTTGTACCTTTAATTTATGGAGAAAATAATCATATTTTATGGAGGCAAAATAAAACTTATTACAAATTTTCAAGTTGTTATTTTTCCTTTGGTGGAGGGGCAAGAGTTCCATCCCATTGTTAATATATCTGCTACTATTTAAGAGATATAAATTCGGAGCAATGTAATGCTGATAGAGATGTTGTATAAAATATTAGGTTATGCTTTGCATTTCTTTTTAATCTTATTTTTTTTCTTTTATCTATAGGCTAGGAGTTTAGATATAACCAACCTATGTTAGCTGCATTTCTTATTATTTTAGATGTTGAGACGAGGACATGCTTTGAAACCTTACTAAGATAATAAATACTATTTTTTCAAATGTTCAATATTAGTTCCTTTTAAAAAAAAGTTTATTTGTTAGTATTCTTTGAAGGTGTACATGACTCTCACTTCACTTCTTAACTCTCCTGCCACAACCAGTGAACCAACTTTATTTCTCCTATAATAAATACTAAATTAAGTAATGGAACTTAAGCAAAATCAATCAATTAAAATTGACAAGTTAAATGTATTTGCCAAAAAATATTATCCGTCGAGAGAGAGATTTCTTTATTGACTTATTACTTATTAGTCCTCTTCATCGTCCTCTAAAATTATAAATCAATGGTTGATGATATGGGAATGGAGTTATACCAGAAAATAAGATTAGGAAAGGAAGAAAAACAGATTTCATATCCCAACATGTTTCTCATTACTTGTATCGTGCTAAACACTTAATAGCAAATTGTTTTTTTAAAATAACTTAATAGCAAATTTGTTGTTAAATTAATTTTCCCCCTAAAAAGAAAAACTATTGGCCAAATATGAAATATAGAATTCTCCAAAACTTAAAATACACTATGTCGATAGGAAAAAAAACATCGCCTTCCATCAATATTGGAAATTTCCTGAAAAAAAAAAATCAATATTGGAAAGACAAACAAACTCAATTAGTTGTACAAAGTATCAATAGGTTATATCAATCGTCATGAAGAGATGAACTATATATTATTTTGTTTAAAAATATAAGACTTTTATAACAAAATCATACAAACTAAGAAAGTTTTCTTTTCAAGGCCATCAAAAGATAAATATATTATATAAACCGATAATCAAAGCATAAATTGTGCAAAATACAAATGTCAATTACGAAGAAGACACCACAACGACAGTGTCATCAAAATAAAATAACGACTCAAATGTCAGATAAAATCTCACAAAAATATTGAGTGGCTTAGTATATCATTGGTCGTAATCATAAAAGAATCCATTTACTTTTGCTTTAATCATGACCATACCAATAACTTTACCATGTGAGTGAACTTGTTAAACTATCTTGGTCACCAAAAATCACAAAAAAAATAAATAAATTATGCTTCCAAATAGTACAACCTATAAATTAGACCACATAATAAAAGTTATGTTTGTCAAAGCACCGTGTAATCGACCAAAAACAACATATTTAAAATTAAAAAAAAAGATGTTTGGGTGTTTCATTCAAGTTACATCCTTCCATACACAATGACGGTGTTAAATTATCTCAAATGACATCATACAAAATTAAAGATCAACTCATAAGCCTCTTTAACTGAAAACATGTCATTGGAATTAAGGAAGTTTTGTTAGTTACTGCCAAGAAAAAAAGTTTGTTAATCATACGTATAACTTAGATGATGAAAAACTGCAAAGACATTTGATATGTTGTAAGTTAAAAGCTACAATTTCTTATTTCTTTACACTTAATTTGTGTGAATTTTGTCGTTACCTTTTTTAAAACAAAACGAGATTATGTTTCTATAAATATTGAGTCAATGTTTCCAAAACTATCTTATACTAATAAATTAAGTTTTTTGGCAAGTAATAAAGATGGAGATAGTACTCCATCTGACTCACGACCCAAGCAAATATGGGGTTATGCTTCTTCATGATCCTAAGAAGACAAGAGTACATATACACTATGATCACCTTTTGGAATGAACAGTGTCGTTTACAATTTTCTTTATGGTAAAAAAGATTATATTCTATAGTACCACTTAATTCACTAGTTCTTTTTGTTAAAAATATCTTAATGATATGTGAAAATTTAATAGTAGGTGTAGCACTACACAGAAAGAAACAAAAAATGGTGTTTCAGCCTTGATATATTTCTAGGACTTTTGGCAATTCACGTTTTACATTTGTTAAAAAAAACTAGGAGAAAGAGAGGAAAAGGAAAAGGAAAAGGAAAAGACTTCTGATCTAACAAAGAATCTAACATTATATCCCTAAAGTCATAAGATATCCTTGCTTTGATCTTTAACATTTACACCTTTTTTATGTTTCTATTTTTCGAAAATGTTACAAGCTGCTTGTTAGAACCAAAAAGTAGCAAGCTGAGGATGTTTAGCTTGGGAGGGAACATAAGTGCTGCTCACAAGCTTCAAATTTCGGATCTATCTGGTGTCTTAGCAGTATTGTTAGGAAGATGTGAACTTGAAGAAAGAGAAATTTCTGCGGGTTTATTTCCCATATCCTTAGTTTTGTGAAGGAGGAATGTCCCTGATAAAATTGTCACAAACCCACACAACTCCGTCACAATTTGTGACGCATCTTGTGAGTCCCATTCCTGCAGCCATAATAAATAAACCATCAACACAGTTGTTTTATAACTACTATTATTTAGATTTTAAAAAAAGGTTTTGTCGTGACATCAAATTTTGATGTCTCTACTACGGCCATGTAACCGTGAATTTGGTTGTAGTTTACGTATTCGGCCTTGTTTGTCTAAAGGGTTGACACGGCCGTTACCATGATTTAAAACCTTTACTATAACCCAATTGCAAATTGCCAACAAAGCTACACATGCAGATATTATAAATAACTTGTGGTGGAATATTTCAATGTGCCTTGGAATGTAACAAGTTACCTTAAACATGATTATGCTGGCGATGATGGTAAATGAGGTAAACATGACATAGTAAACTGGTGATATCACATTAGTGTTGAAGGTGTCCAAAGCCTGCCACAATAGTATCCCAGATTAAATAAGAAACATTACAAAAGAACACGGTGTTCAGTGTCCACTTCCACACTCAACCGTACATACCTTGTTCAAGTAGTTGATCTGCAAAAGGCAGCATCCTATCACAACTAATGTAAAGAACCATGTCTCAAAGTAAATAAATTGATTCTTCCCTTCAAATGAAAGTTTCAAAGCTATTCCTACTGCTTTGACACACATAACCTATATATGCAAAAACTAGGATCAACATTGAGTTTGTAGAAGGCATGTTTGTGATCATTAATTCATGATACTTTTGAGCATTGAAAATTAGAAAACATATTCAATACCGTAATTGAGCCCGTGAGAGAACATATTCCAACATAAACAACCAGATGGGTCTGTCCATAACTCCTTGCAAAAACGAAAATAAGGACTAATACCAGCGCCACCATCAAGCAAGAGTATACAATAAAACCTATTCATTCATGAGAGAGAGAAAAAAAAAATAAAACAAGAATCTTAAGCTTTCAAATTCATTAGCCAGAAATGAATTCCTTTTGAACCAAAAAGACCATAATGCATCTCACTTAAACTTCAACCAATTAAAGCTTCAAAAAGTACCTGGTTCTGTAGCAAGTTGCCATACTTCCTTGACAGAATGAATGACTCTCTCATGTGGTGCATGCAAAACAATAGTTGTAGACCCCACCACACAGAGAGCACATCCAAGCACGCCAAAGACATGCAATCTCTCTTTCAAGATGAAGTGAGCTAGCACTGCACTGCATCATTGATATGAGTTTGTAATTCTTTCTAAGTCAGACAAATGAACAGTTGTGAGAAGGCTATTTTATGTTGCTTACCTGAAAATGATGCTTAAAGCTCCCAAAGGAGTTACAAGGATGGCAGGTGCAAATGCATAAGCTGCAAAATTAGCTATTTCCCCAACAATCACTGCGAAGAAAAGGTTTGAGAATATAACTCAAAATCAATTATGTCTCGACAATTTTCTCAATATCAGCACAAACAAAAAATAGTATAAGTTGAACGTGGAAATTCTGCACAATGAGATGGCCTAGAGAGATATAACAACGTATATAGCACGTGAGTGGTCCAACATAGGTAGTTCAGTTGGCGGGCTAAGAGGTACCAAATGAGTTTTAACTTTTAAGCAGGAAGTTCGGGGTTCAAACCCTAGAAACTAACATAACAACTACCACTAACATTCGCCTGTCGGAAAAATATAGCACATGATAAACTGTTATTTGATTGTAAATCATCCCACATGCAATTCAACACGATTGGTGAAGAGAAATATTAATAATTCAATGCCATAAGATAGAAAATCACTCACTTGAAGTCATTCCAGCCCACCACCGTGGTTCATACAAATATGAATGTCCTCCTGTGGCTGATCAAATTCAAGAACAATAAAACAGTAAAATGTTAAAAAAATAAGAAAAATTTAAACTTTTTAATGACCCAGATGAAGAAAAAAAAAAACCTGCTCTATTCCCATTAGTGGCAGCTTTTTTAAGACCCATTTTTTTAATTATGAAGCTAGAACCAATGAAAATGCTTGAAGACAGAGCCAAACAAAGACCAATAACGTTGTCGGAGGATATTCCCATGATGATGATGTTTCACCACAATATTAAAATGATACCCAAGAAACTTCTTCTGGAACTAACAAATCAACCTTTGCAGGGCCAACATGCCACAATATTAAAATGATACCTTGATCATGCAAACAAAGCAAACAAAAAAATCATCATGAATAAAAGGGAAAGTTACAAATGCAAATTAATGTAACGTAACATTAACAATAGAAGGGAAAGTTAAAAATGTAATTTCTATTTACCTTAATCCTTGGCACCCTGCACACAAGTTTTGTAGCTAAAACCCCATTTTCATTGAATTGAATCAAAAAAATTCATCTTTTCTTTTTGGGCATGAAAATTGAAGTGGTGGGCTGGTGCTAGGTTGTGATATTGGGGGCGTTCTCTTCAAAGAAAGAGAGAGAAAAGAAGAAACACAAAAAGCAACAATAACAACGTTAAATTTGTTACCTATGTGTCACAAAAATAAATGCTAAATACAAACAAATCTATCTATTTAATTGCTTTCCATTTTTATTTTATTTTTATTTGACTCCTTTACTTGTGCAAATGGAAAATGTCCACCACATCACACGTTCTGTTTGTCTTCATGTGTGAGTTGGATTTTTTATTTCATTTTCATATCAACTTTCTTCATCCTAACTTATGTGCAAACTACTCATTTCATTTTCAATCTACTTGTTTTGCTTTGTTACACACACGTTGTGTATATAATGTCGATTTTGTTCATTAGAAAAATAATATAATAGAGATGCATGTGCAATTTTTTTATTTTAATGGGATGACATGTGCATCCTAATGAATGATTGTCATGTCTATTTTTTTTTAAGAAAGATACATGATGATTAAAATTCATTTAAAGAGTTGACATCTCTTAACAAATATATTTTTATACGTATTGGATAGGAATCAAACTCATAGTCAAATAGTTAAGGGATTCAAGTATCTATCATTTATGTCTATGGTGGCAAATCTAACCATTTTAACATATAAATAGTCCTCCTTAAAAAAAAAATATTGATGGTTCTGCTTTTACTTTTGGATCTGCATTTCCATATTATTCTTGTTGATTTGTATTTGACAAACAATTTATATTAATAAAAACTGCTTACTGTCTTTGTTTCGTGGAATTATAGAAGGAAAGTATATCAAAAAGGAAAAACGAAATGTCGGGGTACATTCATATCGATGTTTTTTTACCTTCAAAAGGGAGCATAGATATCAAGAAGACAATTTCATTTGTCTTTTTTAGTCAAAATAAATTGTTTTTATGATCTCGTGTGGGGCTTACTTGGTGTTATTTTATGTAATATCAATTTTTATTTTTGTTTTAAAGAGTCTAGCAGCAAACTGACTCATATTAAATATTGAGAAGTGAGAATTTGTGGGCTCAAAGTCGTATCATGCTACTCAACAAAAAAAAAAAGTCATCATGCCATATATTTTTGTAGTTTTTTATCATCTGATTGTTCATCCAATTAAAAAATATTATCTGATTATTACATATATTATAAGGTTATTCAACCAATTAAATATGAAATAAAAAATACGTTCTGTAGTAAATTTTCGTCAGGAATGATCCTTTATTTTAGAGGGTCTCAGAGAATATAGGGGACATAAATAGGGGGCTGAGTGAGAAATTATTATTGGACAACATACTGAGTTTGCACTTTTTTGTTCCTAAATTTTAATATTTCCTTTTTCATATATCATTCAAATTTGTAATACATGTTATTTTTTTAAGGAACATTTTTTTAAGATGCGTATATGCTAGGAAGCTAGAAAATAAAATTAATCAAAAAAATAAATTAAAATAAAATTAATCAAAAAAATAAATTAAAATAAAATAACAGTATTTCCAACTGTCAATTGAGTCAAAATTAGGTGCCTACTTTTCATTCACGTCAAAATTTAAGGATAGAGACTAAAGGAGCTTAAAAAAAGAACATTAAAATATGCCAAAAATATGCTCCTCCCCAATGATATTCTTATATATTTCTTTTTTCCAATCCTTAACAATGTACATGAACTAGAAAATCAGAAACAAAACTCAGCATTCATACTTCAGAAGTCTTCCTCTGCTGATGAACGCATAAAAGTGAACGCTCCTATGAGAGGCTGAACCATAACTAGTATAAATGTAAATGGACGTCACCTTCCTATTTAAAACAAATTCACTACAACCTGTTGTGAAAGTGATACTCCAAAGTTATCCCAAAAATTCCAAACTTGTTGCTCTGGTTGTGTCTGTCCTCTGCCTCCTGGTCCTGGGACATGCTAGCATACAATAATTTGCTCATGATCTTCAAAAACTTCAAACCCGCTAGTTTTTCTTCAAACAAGCAAGGTTCATGATAAGATCGGTGGTTGTACAAACCTTGACACAGATACTAAAAGTTCTAAACCAGATGATGCATATGTGTGGGCGTTTCTACTGATACCACCAACCTCAATCAATGCCTCCATTTCCCCATTTTCAAAGATGTAATCTTTCTCTTTTTATTGGCACGATGTTTTGCAGAAATTTTCAATTTCCTTTTGGCATTTCGCATAGGATTGGTAACAGCCATGAGTTTTTCTTCCTGTTTTCTCTTATTTCTTTTAGAGCTGAGGTTCTTCCTGATAAGGTTATAAACTTGCACGTAGTTTTGAGTACCCAGAATATGCTCTATTTTTCCACGTGCGTCGTCTGCCAACTTTTTGAGATCATCTAGCAAATTACAACCATATGTGTTAGACAGCAATAACAGGTGGAGTGGTAAAACTAAAAATATGACATGAAGGGGAGGGTGGGCCTGATAAAGATAAAACTAGTAAAAAATCAAGCAGAAAAGAAAAATAAAAACATAAAATATATAAGGAAAAGAAATCTCGATAAAAAGGTTGGGAAATCAGCTTACAATCCCTGATATATGACAAACAGAAATTATAGCAGGACACGTTTATTTATGAGGTCCACTAGTTTTGCATTTTTGTCTATAGGACTGTCTAGAAAATTATCTAGAGTCAATTCAAAGCAGCATCAATCCAATAAAATGGGTATCTATCAGAGTTAGCATTTATCTATCATACAGGAAATTTAAGAGAGGAAACAAGCAAATACCAGCTATCACTTTTCCAGCAAATCCTTCAGAAACTTTATACAGAGGCAATAGGACCACATGTGCATACTTCAGGCAGTCATCCTTACTGATGATCTGTATTTGTGCCATAATTTTCCCAAAACTGTTGAAGACTATTCCCATCTGAGTTAAACAAGCAAAATAAGAAATAATATTACTCATACGTACATTGATCAAGACTAAAGAACATATATTCCAAGAGACCGAGCACCAACCTGAATAGCATCTGCTTGAAGGGCAATTTTGCCCATTTTCTTTAGTAATAACGAGATAAGTGTATATTGGGTATTGTTATCATTAAGCTGACTATTGTCTTCACATACAGAGGAGGAGGAGGAGGTAAGAGATGAAGACACAAACATGCTTCTTTCTTTTCTTGCATTAATCAAGTCAAAAGCTTTGAGAAACCGATCCTTTTCATGTTGCTCAAGAGCAGACCAGAAGGCAGGGGGGTCTATGCAGGCAGTTTGCCTCGTTAAAGAATGCACGCGACAAATGGCAAAGACAATATTCTGGGTCATCAGGTTGCTGTCAGTATCATCTATAAGTGGCATTTTCAATTGGCAGCAAAGAGAAGTGGCTATTAGATATAATCTACTAGGAGTCATCATAAAATAACTACTTGTGGAGCTTTGATCATTTTCGCTGTTGACAACATGTGCAAAGTATAGAGCTACGAGACGAACTGATTTGTTGCGTAACCACGAGTGTGGGTGCAACAACATCTCACATATTGCCTCCCATATATCCTGAAATGTAAGTAAAAGAAATATGTCAGCCTACTTACTAAGGACGTGGAAAATGATGCGTCAAAATGTTTCTAATTAATAAGATGTTTGAATTCATATAAAGGGCGGGAAAGAACTGTCTCCACTTGTAATATGCAGCTACTAGAACACAATTATAATTATAATAAGACAGGGAAAAATTATCTCCACTCTGCAATATGAAGCTACTACATCAGAGCAAACCCACATGAAATGTAAGTTCTATTTTCCCATAATATCAGATCATGAAACCAGTTGATTGTAGTTATAATTATCAATTGTTATTTGATAGAAGTTTTCATCGATAGTTCAGCTGTTACTAATTTTGCTCCTAATCATTAGGGACGCCAACTATGTCCCCGAACCTATATTTTACACATACTGTAAAATAATAATACAAGAATCTCAATCATCAACTATACATACTCGGCACACTGCATCTCATCATGCTTTTCCCACCCAATATGCTTAACTCTATAAGAATCCTCCGTGTACTATTTCAGACAGTCGACACACATTGGGGGTTGGGTAGCTCAACTGGATTGGGCTAAAGGATAAAGAGTTGGAGGTCCTGGGTTCAAACCCAGACGAGGGAGTAAATTATCTAACAACTACACCCTCCGGTAATTATTATAAGCAAAAATCTATATTTTAGATTCATTCAATTAATGATGTATATGATCTTTATTATAGACCACATACATAATTTAATGAATGAATTTAAAATGTTGATTTTTGCTTATAATAGTGACCGGAGGGCGTAATTGCTAACATTTGCCATTCCAAAAAAAACAGTCCACAAATCACAAATAGTATACATCTACATATATTTCAAAACCTATCATGTAATAATCAACACATCTACAACCATCATAATATCTAAGAACATTAATATTTGGGTTAATACATCACATAGCCCCTTTAAGTTGGGCGAGGTCTGAAAATAGCCCCTTTAAAAAATAAAACATAGATTACACCCCTTTAATGTTGGATTCTTTGTATTTTATGCTTTACAGGGACTATTTTCAGACATTTAAACCTTTTACAGGGGCTACTTTCCAACTTTGTCCAAATATTTTTTTAACAAGGTGAGGGTAAAATATGAAGAATAAAAAATTACAGGGGTGGAATCTGTGTCTTATTTTTTACAAGGGGTATTTTCAGACCCAGACCAAATTACAAGGGCTCTTGGAAGTATTAACCCTTTATATTTGATAGGCAGTACAAAGAAATTTACCTCTAGGTGCTTTGCAAAGCATTCATCATGGAACTCATGAATCATCTTCTCTAGCATAACAAGAGAATAGTATGCCTCCTTCCAAAGGGGGATGGTGGATTCGACCTCAAAGCTTTCATGCCTGTTTGTGACTGCATGTAAAGCAGATTGCAAGATCCGACAAGTCACTGGCAAGATACAGTCTATATGTTTAAGAAATCCTTTCTTTATTACCTCAATCAGCAACCCCAAAACCTGTATCGACAATTTCAAAGATTAAAACAGAAGGACAAAAAAATTAGCTAAGATAACGTTTGTGTTAAGAGAAAATACTAGAAAAATCAATGAACAGGTTGGTCCTAAATACTGTCTTCCAGTTTCTTACCCACTCTGCAGAGAAAGACTCCACTTTAGGAAACCCGTATGGAAAATCAAAGCTATGTTGATTCTAAGGTCAAATTTGTTGTTCGGACACCAGCTCTTAGCAATATAATATAATAACATTACCATACCAATAAAGCTCTTTCTTCATTAAATTGGATTGTGTGTACTTCTAGTTTCTAGACAGCAACCAATATAAGCCTTGTTTGTTTAAGATTTAAAAAAAATATATCCTTTTTTATGTTTTTCCTGTTTGACGACTCTTTAGTATCAACTCTCTTCTGTAACTTTATGCAATCTCCCTAGGAGAAATGAGGACGTATTAGATAATTGACATCTCTCTAGTCAGCGTGGATATCAACTAATCAACACCTACGGAAGTCAAATTATAACTACACTATAATTTATTCACAAAGAGGACCCCGAAGGCCCAAACAACCATTATATGCTAAGATGATCGCATAACATGATCGCATCCCATTATGTTTTCTAATCAATTTGAGTCACGGGACAATATAAAGATAGTTACCTGTGCGGCAGCACCCCATAGTTGCTGCTTGTCACCCAAATACCAAGAAAGGGTATATTTAAGAATAGAATCCAGTGCATTGGGACTAACAGAACCAATAAGCTTCTTTATAGCAGCCCCACTCATAGAACGAACAATATCATCACTGTCATTTGCCAAGCGAACTACCAAATGGAGAAAAAAAGTTTGTGATTGCTCATCCAAAACATTTGGAGGAAATTTGACTATAATAGCATTAATCATTTCCAGAACAGATTCCCGTCCAGTCGAATGTTCATAACTGCAAGGATTAAAAAATCCATTAGCCAAAAACCGATGTTCAAAAAAGAAAAAGAAAACCATAATATTAATAATCAAGAAACACATTGTGCACTTACCTCAAATTCGAGAGCAAAAAGTCCAGATGTTGTTGCAAACGCTTTTGTGAAAGTCGATAATCAAGCAAAAATTGCAACAAAATTTTACTGCATTTTTTGCGAATAGATTCCATTTGACTTGTCACCATCAATTCAGCAACCCTAGTAACAATATCATATATCTCAGGTACGTCATCCAGCTTGCGCTTGACAATACTTTTTAGAAGTGATAGGGCCACCAAAGATGGATTCCTTTCAAGGTCCAGAAACATTGGAAGCTGAATTAGTATATGTATTTGGTTAGAGGTGAGGGAAATTTTAGTTTTCCTCAAAAGCATAGTCAGAAATGTCAAACATGACTGCATTAAAGGACTGCTAGAGTTCACTGAGCTTTGGGCAATATCCAATACAGCAGACTTTATTCTCTCAGCATGTTCTTGAAGGGATGGTAAAGGCAACTTTACCAGTACAGTAAGGCATCCAAGGGAAGCAGACAATATGTCCTCATACTTCGAGCACAAACCATCACTAAATAGCTTGACAAAAGGATCTAATAAAGATAAGGTCTTTTCATCTTCAACAACCTGTTTTAAGCCCTTCAAGCGTTTATGCAATATTCTGATACCAAACACTGTTATAAGGTGTGAGCATAATAAGCCACTAGCAACTGCACTCCCTGAAAAAATTCTTTTAGTGTTAGTACGGCTATCCTTATCTTCCGATTTTAACAACTTACTCTCATGCCGACCAATTTCATTCTTTAAGCCATCATCAACAATGCGATAAATAAAGACAAATAGATCAGTCTGATCTACAGATGGATTGCTTTCAATACCAGCAGCTATACTATGCAACATATTTTCCAATTTTCCTTTAACATTTTGTGTGACATGCTTCTGCAAATGAGCAGTCACTGGTGCAAGCAGCTTTAGTGCACAGCTTTTGAATGTTACGTTTTGGGCCACAAATTTCAAGCTTTCAAATGATGTTTTCTTCTTTGTTTCTTTCATTTTTGAAGCTATCTTTTCCACCTCCTTCTGTTCAGCAACAACTCCGAGAATGTCATTTTCTATGACAGAAAGGAGATCCCCCAAACAGTAATCTATCTTTCCACTAATTGCATTCGAAAGACACTTGGACAGAATAAAATGCAGTGTGTATCCTAGGACATGCAGTTCATATCCTCGCTTTAAAGTTGATCGCAAAACCTTAACAATGAATTGCAAGTATTCCAAACCAAGTTCTTTCAAACAAGTAGCCAATGCAGACCTGGCTTCATCACGAATGCTTTCTAGATGACTCTTTAAGAAGTTTGAAATTCGATGAACGATAGTTGGAAGATATGTGTCCATCAAATCACCTGGAAGTAACTTAAGTAGTTTCAATGCAGCAAGACTGATATTTACATTGACCCTTTCTGAATCAGAATCCATCAGCTTTTGTATCTTAGGAAGCACAACTTTATAGAGGCACGTCTGTATATCTGTGTTCACATCAGAAGCACCAAAGTTGCCTAAACTAGCTGACGAAACATTGACGGTTATCCCAATGTCAGAAACGCCAACAGAAGTAGGTTCTTCAGTGTGTGAAAGTTCTGAAAAGTGAAATTTATCCAAAATAGAACAGATAAGGCGTATAAAGAGTTTCTGTTTGTCTGGACTCCTGGATGCTCCCTGAAAACATTTGTTCAATAGTGCATAGTATGAATTCCATCCCATCTGACCAGCTACAGAAGCAATGGTCTCGATGCATGCAATTTTCAAATGGTCAACCTTTACTTCTTTCTCGTCAAACAGCATGTTGAAGAAGAGTCGCATGAACACTTTTTCAGTGATAAACTGGAAATAAACCATAAATAAATGAATGAATATCTGTCACTAAGAAAACGCTTTTATTTTTTAAGTTTAAATTTGCTACCTCTGATAATTTGTTCGTACTGATAACATTCCTAAACAGTGACAATGCCTTCACTCTCTTACGGATCTGCAACACAAAATGTACTTCCATAAGATATTTTGCAAGCTATTTCACTAACTCAACCAAAAGAATAAGAAAATACATTTGAATTTTGAAAGTGTTTCTAACTACAATAAGGTAAGGCACGGGAATACACATATAATGAAATGTCTGGAATAGAATTCTGCACATATGTATTACACAAACACACACACACACATGACAGTGAGGCAACCAAGAGTAACAACAAAAAGGGAAATCATTTAGGCAAATGGTTAATCATAAACCTACCACCGAGTCGGCTATATTGTCAAAAAAATCTGCTTCCCCATCCTCATTGCACAGGACTATGAGTGATTTAAGGTTTGACACATCTGGGACCTTCAAAGCCATTTGACTTAACAACTTCATCCATCCCTGCAATGACATCAAGCAGTGTGTAAACATAAAGGATTAAACAATCATTTATCAAGTAATTTATACTTTCGTTTTCAATAAGTAATTAACTTGGTATCTATGTCAGTATGTTATTCCAACACCCTTGCAATGCTTGGGAATAGGAATGCAACTGTTTGTCAAACAAGACATGTTAAGTTCGAATATATGCAATTATAATTACATATGTCTAATTTAATATAACTAGAAATTCATACAGTAACCAACTCTGAAATATGATTTACATGAGTTACCAAATACCTTTCTAACAGCAAGTGGTCCATCCATAGCATCTGCCATATGCTTCAAGAAAAATTTCTTTATAATACGCTGGATGCATGATTTTGTCCAACAACCATCAGTGTTTTGTATTACAGACAACTCTTGTTCATTGCTTCCTTCTTGCAAAACGATAAGTGCAGAAAAATCAACAAAAGATAGCAATGAACTCTGTGCACTAGATACAAATGTTGTTTCTTCCGAGGACATGTCAAGCGCACAGTGTGATAAAATAAGTAATGCATGTTCCACTTGAACATTTCTGAAGAAATCAATATTGATGATTCTGTAAGCATTCAAAATAACATCGTGATCAAGCCAACCCAAAGTAGATGTCGTATTCAGCTGACGAAGAAGTTTAGCCTGCACCCCAACAACAAAGCAGGGGAAATTAGAATGAACACAGATTGTGGAATAAATTTGTCAGAAAGTAATGTGTGCGGATCAAGAGATACATTGAGACAAGAAAGCAAGAATTACCACTGCGAGTACAGATGCATCAGATGCTACGAGAACATCAAGAAGATCACATATTCTCAAACGCATATCCAACTCAGCCGAAATATATAAAGGAGAAACAGCACTCAAAATTTTAGCGGTGCTTCCATTTCCTAATATGGGTATGATATTTTGAATGACTTGCAAAACTTCAATACAAACATCTACAAGTAGCATGGAGAACCTCAGTATCAATATAGAAATTAATTAGCTAAAAATAAAAAAGATGACAATGAAGCAACTGGAGATATTGGAGGTTCTCTCACCAGAACTTTGTGTTTTCTTTTCCAAAAACAGAAGCAGTATGTCCACAAATCGCTTTGCAAATTCTGCCTCCTTGATGTACTTGGGTAGAAATTTGAAAATTCTTATTACTGTCTCCCCAGGAGATTTGATCAGCTTTCTGTCCAGGAGAAAACAAAAACAGGTCAAAACAGTTTGTACACAAGTCCCCACTTCCCTCTACATGTTCTTATACAATCAGACAAGGCTTCCACCTATTCATAAGGTAAAATTATCATGCTCCAACATTTTTCAAATATGCAAGTATTTATTTAGTCTTGCTATTTCTTCATATAATTATTCAAATATGAAAGTATAGTCTTGTTATTTCTTCATATAATTTGATTGAGTTCACCCACTTTCCTGCTTTGCCCTGGGCACCAAAAACATCAAAAATTACATAATGTGAATATTTTTTTCCACCCTCGATCCTAATTGTAATGATAAATTATGTTTGAGCTACCACTCTTTACTATGCCCTGGTGTTGCCTTAGTCATCTATCTCTAAACTTTCAAGGACCAACATCTTAAATGCTTGAGCTGTTCGACAAAGGTACATGAATGATGTTAGGCATAAGTATATTAATGGCCCCTATATTGTACACACTTCTTAGTTTTAATCCCTGGAATATTTTGTTTCGATGTGGTCCCTATAATTATTTTTCATTGCGGTCCTTGTTATTTTGTTTTAGTTTATTTTTCTGTTTTAGTCCGTAAAATATGTGGTTTATCTTCAATTGGTGCTATACGCAAGGGACTCGTTTTAGTCTAAGTAATGGTTTTCTGTTTTGGTCCCTAAAATATGTGGTTTATCTTTAGTTGGTGCTATACAGAAGGGACTCAAATAGAAAAGAAGTGAGGCACTAATGAAAAAAAGGATATTACAGGCGCTAAAAGAGTACATTGTAGGGACTAAAACAAAATAATGATGACCATAATGAAACAGAAAAAAATGAAGACAGCCCTGAAAGAAAAAAAGGAATAAGAAATAAAATAAAATATCACGGACTGAAATGAAATGGCAGACATATTACAAGGACCAAAAACATGTTTAAACCATGATGAGCATATCTAATACACCACCTGACATTTAACCCTCTGCACTTGAAGTGAAGGCAAAGCACAAGCCAGATCTAATCTTGTGCATCTCTGAGTTTTGTCAGAAAAGTGTTAGCAACAAAGGTCAAACTCCTAAAGACTAGGTTAAAGGCTCTGATAATGAATGGGTCAAGGACCAATTGTCGTAGATGTTTTAAGTTCTTAGGGGAAGACACAAAATTAGATTACATCTAACATAGACCAATAGACTAACAGTAAAAAGTAAAGCTCTTCATCACCGAGAAAATGAAAGCCTATTTTTGATGAATAAACTATCAGGCAATTGAGTTATCAGTTTTCAAACAGGTCTATACATTCAAGATTGGTCCATATGGAGACATTAAATGTAAGACTTTGAAGCCTTTCACTGGACAAATTTTTGTCTCAGTTACTGAGATACCTAGTTCCTTATGACAAAAATCAAATTTATATGCCTCCTCTTTACAGCTACCATTCATCACTTGACTACCTCTTTATCAGAATATTCAAAAAATAGATGCTTTTTAAAGAGTTCTTCAAACCACAAAGAACTACAGGGTATTGTATTGTTACGAGGTAACTTCATTTCATTGAGGAACAAAATTAAGTTTCCAAAGAAATGGCGGCAGTAACATGCAAATTCTATTGGTTAAGGTTAAAACAATTACTCCGGCAACCAAAATTGTGAGAGCACAAGCAAAAGAAAATTAATACCTCTTGGCTGCATTATCACTTCCAAACAAACAACAAATGCTATCCATAAGCACTTCAATATTTGAAAGTAAAACTCTATGGGCAGAACTGTCTTCATAATCCAACTGATTGTCAAGGCTTAACAAGTTCTCGACAAACTTCAGAACACAATATACAATAGCCTCAGAAGCCGAATTGACAGAAACAATGGAAAATATATCAGGTATGAGACTTTCTTCCCGGCATAATAGTGCTACAAGCTTATGGTTTGCACTCATGGCCAGAAAGCAAGATAGCAGTGAACTTGGTTTCTCACTACTAGCAGCCTCGTGTTTGAATTTATTAATCAGGGGTTTTACCGAAGAAAAGAATCTGTCCCACAAATCAGAACCAAATTCATGATCCTCGTACTTATGGACAACACGGGAAACAATTTTCAGGCACAGAGATCTCATATCTTTGAGCTGATTTGAAGTATTGCCAATCTGCGCAAACAAATACAAAAAAGAATATCAAATTGAATAAAACAGACAACATAGATCATAGGAGGCAGAAAAAAAATGTTAGCATATAGTAAATTGTCTATTCTACTTTTAGAACTGTCTAACAAATGATGCAATGGATAACAATGAATGATATAATGAAAAACAACAAAAAAGCAACATGATTAGGATAACAAAACAACTAAAACAATCATTCACAAAATACCGATAAAGACAATCATTCAAAAAATACCGATAAGAAACGTTTAAACACGTTTTAGCCCATGTAATATAGATCTACTTACATTTTTGTCCCTATCAAAAAAATTGTCAATGGTTAATGACATTTAAAAACATAACTTGGATGGATATAATGTATATCAGATATATTTGAACACCTGAAAATCATGGCTAATGACATTTAAAAACATAGTTTATTATGTTCAGTGGATCGTTAATGAGTTGTAACACCTTGTTATATTCATTAATCATCATCGACTGAACGTAATTAACCACATTTGAACGGAGTTAACCATACAGATTTTTGTTGTCAACTGACTAAAACAAAAAATGTTGTATATTAAAGACTAGAATAATACACCAGCATTATGGCAAAATGAACATTGAAACATCACTATTCAAAACTAACATCTACTCGGAACAGTACATTCATCCTCAAGTTTGTAAACAAAGTTTGCTACACAAAATTTCCATTCAGTGTGAACAAATCATTACCAGGATTTGATTTTCTGGCACACTTTCCCCACTAAGAGTGATTGGGCTGGTGCTAGAATTGTGTTGATTTGAAGAAACCCCATTCAGATTTACATTGGCAAGACTTAATGTGCAACTCTCCAACAGCCGAACAACACACCCCACCAGCAAATCAAGAAAAGGTCTAATATGCAATTCATCAAAAACTCCAACAATATCTTCTATAACATGCAAGAAGCCATATTTCTTTTTCCAGGATAGGGTTGCGATATTGTCCAAAGTAAAATATTCTAACAAAGAAGATGCTTGAAATTCACTAGTGCAACCTATAGGTAAAGTCCAAAACAAGTTAGCAGGCCCATCAGTTTTCTCTACTATTTGCAACGGCTTTATCAGTAATGCAAAGAAAAGTGGTAGCTCAGTTGTATCAAGCCCCGCTATGAAACTCAGAATAGCTTTCCGATGACAAATACTTGCTTTCTGTCAAAATGAATAGCCAATATTATCAGTCTAACAAGTAAAAAGGAATGACAAAAGACAGATATATAAAACAATCTCAATAGTTTGAATTCAGTATACCTTTCGAGATGCAAGTCCTTTCAACTTTCTTACTTTTGGCATCAAGAGACGGATAACCAATGGCACAAGATAAGCTCGGTGACATTCTTCAATCATTTTAGATTCTCTGGATAAACTCCATGTTGTTAGTTCTTCCCTTGTAATTTTGTAACTAATCAAGTTTCTCAGATGCTCGGTATATGGTAAAAAATAATCATCTTTCCATATTAATAGGCAATCAAGAACTCTAAACTGTATTTCAGGATCGTCTTCTTCTATAAGCCTGTCACAAAAAAACAAAAAGAAAAGAAAGGGGGAAGATGTTTAAAATTGGGGACCACCAAGTTCAAACAAGGAGCTAAAGAGAAAATAGCGTTGCAGTGTTGTACAAGATACATAATCAAAATGCAACTCAACCTATTCTGCAGAATCTCCTTAAGAAATTGGCTCAAGTAAAATGACTTGGGATTTTTCATAAGTTTCAACAAGTTTAGCCATTCCTTCAAGATGAGCTTCCACTCTTTTCCTTTACAAGCATGAGAATCAAACAATCCCACGCTGCAATTTCATTTTGACAAGGAAAACAAATTAAAAAACATGGCAATTTAGTTGAAGCTTTAGAAGTTCACAAATTTCAAAATCATAGAAAAGGATTGAGCAGATACTTACCTCGCAAGATCAAGTGTGTTGTATCCTAAGAACTTCAAAAACAGAGGAATGAATTGCCGAGAGCGAGGTTCAATTACAGTTGGAATTTTTTGTAATGCTTGCAGCAATAACGTCAATATTGTTCCGGAAGGTGTGCAATCAGATTCATGATGGACAAATAATTTGAAACAACCAAGTAAACCTGAGAAACAAAATCAACTGGTTACCAAAACAGCACAATGGTAGATCAATAGTATAAACAGGAATTTTAAATGTTAGAATTGAAATATACATTTTTTAAAGAAAGAAATTACAAAATTTAACACATCTATGAACTTTTTATAAGGGTTGTTACAAACTAAGCTAAATATAAACTGATTAAACTAATTATAACTTTACATAGTAGATTAAACTTGAAGTCAAAACATCAACCAGTGAACAATAAATTACACATTTGTGTCCAGGTCTCTCACATAAGACATCATGTGAAGAAAAATAAAATGGGGAGGAGGAAGGATGGACTCAATATATGATGTCAATGTAGTTGAAACATACCAGCTGGCTGATCAAACGATGCACCATTGGCACTATCATGCAAGCTGCTAGAGCTCTCTCTTGTTGCTTGACATCTTTCCAGATAATCGATAAGGGTATTCCACACGAGTGAAAAATATAGACTAACCAAGACAGAAATGCATTCTAATACAGGATTCCAGAGATAGCTAAATTGGTTATATAAGATGCCAAACAACCCGCTCAAAACAAGAGGTGCATAAACATTGGCAATCCTTCCAGCAGATAGGTCCATCTGTATCTTGGAAATCAATCGTTGGATACTTCTGCTTGTAGAAATTGAAACTGGAGTTGTTTCAATAGACAGAAGAACCAGCAGAGGCTGTTATTTCACCAAAATACACAGTCATACTAAAACTCAAGTAAAAATAAAAAGGCAATGGCGTATAATATAAAGATACATACATTATTTTCTATGTTATCCACAATGGAAGTTGGGGAAACTTCGATTTTCCTTTTCTTCGCAGCTGACTGATCCACCGAAGAAATTTCCTCGCCCAAAGATTTGTAGTGACAGAGTATTTTAAGAGTTGAAATGCGAACCTCCTTGTCTGAATGGCACAAATTATCAGCAAATGCTGCCACTGACTCTGCAGTCATTTCCTCAAGTTCTGGATGGTACACTCTACACCCAGTGTCTTCCAAAGAAGAACTATAATATATACAGGTGAGAGGGTTAATCAAATACTGAGCAGTAGCACTAACGATAGAATAGTGACAAAATTTGACAACTAAAGATTGAAAAACAACAAATGTCTAGAAAGTAGTTGACTTTAACACATCCACTTACCCGTACTTGCTTTCCAAATAACCAGCAACAGCCGGTAACACGTGTGGAGATGACTTGTATCGTTTTGCAAAACTTAGAAACTTTTTGGTTTCATCAGCTCCAAGGTTGCTGTCATAGCACAATCTGTTGAAAGAACTTAGTGAAGCACCTATAATGCTTTCCCATGCTTCTTTAGACGTATCTGCAATATGGACTGAAGATGAAAACAGAAAATAACAAATCAAGTGCTTTTAGCCTACAGATCCATCACTGCCAAACATGTACAGATTAGAAAAAATTATTATAGCATCAATGATCCAATTAATACAACTATCTAAGTATTAAATAAACCCACAACCACAAATTTTATTTTTTTGCTATGTCCAACCCAGTTAAAATACATAGCAAATCTAGCATAATCTAAGCCAAAATGGAAAACAATCTTTAATATTACCCGATCTAAGTCAGAATGGAAAAACATCTTTAATATTACCCAGACACAACTGCTCATCAAAAATTCATTAAGAAACAAGGAAGGGAGGAATACCAGCTTTAACAGTCAGAAGCTGATCTACCGCATCCATAAGATCCACCAACAAGGATGGAACAGCGTCAACAATAGACATATGAGAATAGCAGTTCACAACTCCCCATAGCAGTGCTACCTTTCTTTCATCAATTTCACAAGAAACGTCGGCATGTGCAATATTGTTTATTTTTTCAATCCAAGAACGGATAGTCCCTTCCAAATGATTGCATATCCTAGCTAATGCTTCTGCACTTTCTCTGTCTAAAAAGTCTGGGCCTCGTATATCCAATTGCATTTTCTCACAGAAGGATTGAAATAATTGTATGACCTTTTCCTCTGAAATCTCCATTAACTCATTTATTGCACTACAAAACCAGCATAGAAGTCAAATACTATATCTAGAGAGTGCAGAACAATGAATTGCTCGTGTGATGCAAAGGTTACCTTATAACCTTACTTCTGAAAGCAAGTAAACAGAGATCCTTCTGTAGCAGTTTTTCGATGAATCGTAGCAAACTGGAACCAAGCTCAAACGTACGTGTCAAGAGTATTGAAATAAGTTAAAGAGAATATATAAATCAAAAGCACACTGTCTGTCTCAGCCATTACCTTGAGCTTCGTGATTTAAAAATTGGAGCCCACTGGGTAGCACACTCGGATATCATTGATTTATTACTATCACTACACAGCCCGTCGAGAGTGGCCAACATTAATTTCAAAATTCTATCAACTAAACATATATCTTCTTGTGACTCAGTAACTCCCAAAGGTGTGATATATGACCGCATAAGCAAGAGGATGAGTTCAAGCATGGGCTTATAATCTGCCACATGTAAGGACAATTGAAATTAGTGCAGAAGCACATAGAAAACTCAAGCAACTTTCTGAAGAAAATAGCATCCTGATATAAAATATATTACATTATACTGAAAACATTTATTTATGTGACACTACATTTTTTAATAAAAAAAGGAATATAAGAAACAAAACCAAAACAACATATAGCACTTGACTCATCCCATCACGTGTTATTTTTGGTTACCCATTAACATATGAACTAATATTATTATATTAACAGGTAATGAAGATGATCAAAGAAGTACCAAAACAAAGCATAAATCAAGAAAACCTGAAGTAATCGGATCTTTTGATTCATGCATCAGACCCCACCTAGTGTGAAAAGGTTTTGATTGTTGTAGTTAAATTTCAAGGAAGCAGGAGTTTCTTTTCAAATATTAAACCACAAGATGTTTGCAAAGTAAACTGCACTCCCAATGGAATCAATTGCTCTAGTTCAACAAATGTGCGCGAAGGCCTACCCGTATCATACATGCTAAAGGGTAATACACCCAGAAAATGTGTGGAATTCTCAGGGAAACTCAAAATTTAAAGAGCAAAGAGAAAACTAGACATTGAAGAAAATTCCCAAAAGAAACTTAAAATTCAATCTATTTATCCAATATTAGTTTGTCATCAGATTGCTTGAAAAGAGTAAAAGGAAGAGTACAGTGACATGAAGTATTGTAACTTACCAGACACATTTTGCCCTTTTTGCACCTTTATAGCTGAGACTAGCACTGATAAAATGCGTCTTAAATGTCCGATGTTTTCGGTGCTAACACATTCATGCACTTCCTTATATAAGCAACTCCATACCAAATTCAACTCTTTGGGTTCCGTCGTCTCACATAATTTCTTAAACACGGATTTTATGATGTTCAGAATGGTACTTGACTCTGAAATTGATGCAGATAGAGATAAGAAAAAATATAAGCAAACACATTGCAAATCATGTAGAACTTGAGTATATTTACAAACAGCAACATCAGGTGACAGATAACAACAAAGGAAGGACAGAAGACTAGCAGAGAAGATAGCCTAATTAAAAAATCTGATCATTTTAAAAATCTATTTTTTTCTACTACAGCTTCTCTGTTTTTTTAAAACCTCTAGAACTTGTCAGACCCGCTTCAAAAATAAAATAAAGTGATCTCTTCTTTGTACATCACATTTACAAACTCAATTTTTTATCATCGTAACATTACGCCACAAAGCCACAGACTTCACAACAGTAGATCTGAAGAATCCCATTGTCCAATCTTAGAGCCAAATGGGGAAATCTAAATACTTTTTTTTTTTAATAACAAAACCAAGACAGAGAGAAATTTAAATACTGAAAAATATATCCTCTGATGAACAGATCAATCAAATACCATTGTTCTCTGTATGTTACTAATACCAAGTAGCTTAGTGGCTTCAACCGAACACAAAATGAATATGATCTATGATCAGAATCTTGGAAATAAAACAAAAGTTAAATCAATAATTTTAACTAGAGAACAAGCTTGCCTTGGTCGTCTCCATCCTTGCCTTGGTCATCCCCATCCTTGCCTTGGTCATCTCCATCACCAATGTGATAAATTGTTTTGCTTGTTAATAATTGTAACACTCGCTCTGCTTTCGAATGGAACCTTGATGAGTATCCTTTCATAATATTATAAAGCAATAACTCAACACCGGACTCTCGGAATGGAGATGGCTTCTTCGCTACCTCAGTGATGACTCTTTCAATTCCTGTCCAACCAAACAATATTACATGCTTTATAGCCCCCTCAAACTAATAAAATCGTTAAAACCAAAGAGAAAAGAACAGAATTAATGCTAAAATCATGAAGCATTTTATTATAGATGTACTACAAAATTGGTGATATTGATTAAACATATGAACAAAAGACAAGACAAAAAGCGAGGGGGAAATATATATACACAGAAAAACAATCAATGACATACCTCTTTTGAGCTGCACGTCTGGGGCATTTCTCAAAACAAATGACATTGCCTCTGCCATGAATTGTCGAACATATTCCTTTGGATAGTTCCTCAATTTTGATGTGACCCTTGAAGTATCAAAGTCAAAGAAACATAGAAGAATCAGACTTGTAGTCGATACCACATAGTTGGCTAAATTAAACAAAATGAGAGAAGTTATCCTATGAGCCTAGATCAGTTGGTTAGAACATTTGTTGGCAAGTTCCTATTAAGAAGATTAACATCCCTTGGTGGAACATCCATTTCCTATTCCAATTCTCCTTGCTTTCCTTAAATTGTCCTTTTTATCTATCATCTACAGCAAAAACTAATGCTAGGCAAGAATTAGGAACTTAAACTTCTGCCAACACTTGCTTAAATTATATTTCAAGTTCCAAGTTCTAAATTATACATATACATTTTCATGGTTAGCCTAGGCCAGCATTATGTTACGATACCATAGCCCTTATGTCAATATAATTTTGTTCTCCATTCAATTATCAGACACCACCACCATTTTATGTCAATATAATTTTGTTCTTCATTCAATTATCAAACTCCACTGCAATTTTATGGAAGTCTATATCTGTAGGTTTAGATCAAGGCCGTTTTATGGATTCCTTGGGTCTCTTCGGACTACATTAAGATTTTACAACTTTTTTGTAACAAAAGCTATAGTAAATTATCCTTTTTGTTTGGTAGACACATTATGGTGCTTCTAGGTCTTCACTTAACCCTATTTTATTCATCACTTGCGAGACAGCTTCTGCAGAGAACTACTTATTATAATAATAAGGGAAGCATGTTTGAACAAGTAAAGGGAAGACATCTCTCAGCAAATTCACCGAACAAATGAGAAAAAAGCAGTGTAAGTGTTCAGTCCTTGTCCAAATCTCAGCTTATGCAAATCAATCCTTATATTTAACAAAGTGGTGAGGAAAATCCATACACATCCAGTGTGCTTCAGGCTTGCAGAAAAGTTAACCTCGTATAGAAAGTAAAAACAAAACTTAAAAAAATAGTCTATATCACTCACTTAAGCACCTCTGATGGGTTGCGTATTAGATATTTCTGCAGATACATCATAACATATGACCATGACGTGAAGATCTGCATGAAAATGAAAATTTTCTTAATTCACGCTGAATAAATGAAACTAACAAAAGAGACATACGCAATATCTCCCTTAAGAAAATTGCCAAATAGATAGAGTATACCTGCTCAATGATATCTGGCTCCCTATCAGCACCACTTTCTAGAAGAGATGCTAAAGAATCAACAATCCTTGGAAATAGCCTGGCAAAAACCCATATCCACAGTGAGTATGAAAGATGTTAGAATGTATGCACATAAGGAAGACGTCAAATTGATCTAGGAAGAAATTTGACAAACGAAATAACAGGAATTCCACAAGAACCAACATCTAGTCAAAGTGATAAGCAACTTACGGGATAAATTCATCTAGGAGATCTCTAGATAAAGCTGCAATTAACCTGTAAACAAAACTATGAGATTAATTCGCAACAACTGCAAACTAATAGATTGCCACACAAAAATCTGCTCTTACTTCAAATTGATAATTAATCATATTGAGTATGCATGTCCTATCTGAATAAGTCTCAATTGATACCATTTCATCATGCAACACACTAACATCTCTACTCAAGCAAAACAAAGCAATTCTTAAAATGACATGCAAACCTGAGAATTGGTTCAAGGGATAGCCTTGCCTTCATGTGCAATCTAGAAAGAAGCTTTGAGATTAAAGTTTCCTTGTGCAACAACACCAGCGGCAATGTTTGTGTACAAGGTATGACTTCTTCATACAATGAAATAAAATCTTCTGTAGTATTCAATTCCTGGATTTTGACAATTATTGAAAATAAGCAACAGTAGTGTAGACCAAGCAGATATTAATAATCTAGCATAGAAATAAATTTGACGGCAATATAAGGTTGCTCCACTCTAAATATACACTGATAGCACACGACATTTCTAATTTCAATTATGTCATTTTCTCAAATAATTAAGTATAAGTGTCGACGTATCAGTGTCGTGACCGGTGTCTGTGGAGTAAAAAAAAACATATAGAAATACTATTTGATAGCAAGAAATAGAGGAATAGTAAGATAAGGCATACATACCCTCCATTCTACAAGGCAGTCTCTGAAAAAAGAAGAACCTTCAGATGGTTCAGCTTTGACTTGATGAAGACTTCTATAGACATTGATATCGATATCATCTACTCTATCAGAGAAAGACTTAAACTGCACATTCAATAAATTAAAAACAGTTAGTAACAAAATTATCAACTATAACTATAAATGATAGCTACTTAATCATGTAATAAACAAAATTAAGCAACTAAAACAGCACAGTGATACATATCAATTCAAAAAATAACAATTAAGTGTTCGTGAACACAGGGTTTAGGGTTTTAGGAATGCGGAAGAGAGAGAAGATAAAGCTTACGACGAAACGCCGGCGGCCGGGGGATTTATTGAGAGACTTGACGGCTTGAGCGTGTGCCGGTGTCGCCATGTTCGGTGTTGGCGGTGGAAGTTGCGGCGTAAGGGATTGAAAAGGGAGGGAAGGAAATCGTGACAGAGTTGAGTAGGGGTTTTCGTTTATGAGAGAGAGCAGTGAAATGCAAGGAACAAAACCTACTGGGCCATTTCCATTTCATTCAACAATGTCATTGGGCTTTTCTGTTATGCTCAGCCCGTTGGGTCAGCTCATTGCTCTTTGAAAATTGTTTTTTACAATTGGTGGTATTAATCATTTGGCAAATGCTAACTTGTCTCATCAAAGGTACATGTTAAGAAACTCATTATAAAAATATATATATCAAAAGTCGTGCATTCAACTTCTTAAAAGTTGACATATTAGGTTTTCTGATGCAAAGTTACTCTTTTTAGGTTGTTTATTATGTGCCCTAAAGAAACAAGTTAACATGACCTTAATCATTTTAATTAATAAGGTTAGTTTGTGTAGGTTTTTTTTGTTGATTTTGGTAAATTGCATGTGGTAAGGGTTGATGTAGAAATTGATTTTTTGTTGTTGTTAGCTTATGATATTATATATGAATGTAGTTGTTGTGAATGTTGTTTTGAGTATGTTTAAATTCAATGTGGTTGTGTACAAGTTCAATTAACACAACGAGTCTATGTTTTATACTTAAAAAAATCAAAGTGTTTGGTAAAATGTCTAAATGAATATTACATTGATTTTTTGTTTTTTGTGTATATATGTATGGGAACCCACATAGACGCATATTGGATAAAGAGAGGATGAATAACGACGCCTGACAAAAAAGGATGGCTGCAAACACATGTGACAAAGAGGGGAAAGATGTGTAGGAACATTGAAGGCGTAGGAAGTTACTGGCCGACACAGTCACAACTAAATGAAGTGAAAGATTTCCGTTACAGTAGTTATTCAATCACAATAGTAGTTTTTTTTTTACATAATGCAATTACAAGCACTGTATCAAAAATTATCTTTGTCAGTGAAGGTTCCATGTTTCCAAAAGATGTCAATTTGTTTCCAATTTTTTTTATAAAATTTTATTAAAAAATACAAATGATATATCTTAAAAACAAATTAAAAAGAAAGGTTAAATAAGTTTTTCGTCCCTATAAATATAACGAATTTTGATTTTAGTCCCTATAAAATTAAACTGAATGTTTTCATCCTCACAAAAAAAATTATTTTGTTTTTCGTCCTTAATAGATGTAATTTTGACATATTTTTGACATTTTTTAACATAATATAAATATATAAATGTCGAATATAATAAACGGACGTAACATGGATACAATTTGAACATAAAAGAGTTATAATTTTGTCATTTATATTTATATGAACATAAAATGGCCATTAAGGATGAAAAACAAAATAAAAAAATTTGTGAGGATGAAAACATTCGGTTTAATTTTTTAGAGACTAAAATCAAAATTCGGTATATTTATAAGGACGAAAAATTTATTTAAAAATAAAAAATAAAAAAATACAGCCATAGGAGTATTATGGACTCTCCATAGGTTCGAGTTCGACTTTTATGCCACGTGTCGGATCAACCAAATAGTTTCCATCGCCATTGGTTCGGTTAAAATCTAGTTAACAGTTGCATATTGCACACGTGACTTTGAGCTGGGATTTGCAAGACGACACTACAAATCAAAACGCGATTCTTATCTTCCCTCGCCGCTGCTTTTCTCCACTAAGCTCTGATCATCATAATTCAATTCAAATTAGGTAACCGCTTTCTTGTATTTTTATTTTGTTACTGTCTTTTATTCAATTCCATTTTGGTCACGACAACCACTTACTTATGTGTAAGCTATTTCTACAACGAAAGATTAAAAACAAAATTGATTTCCTAACTTGTTTTTATAAGCTATCTTCGAGAACTTATGAAAATAACCTGAAAACATGTCGCAAGCTGTTTTTATAACTTCTCTCAGAAGTGCTTAGGTGAGTACATAAGCCAATCCAAACAGGCCCTTATGCCTATGATTAATTATAACTCAGTTTTGGACTTGGACTGATTTTCCTGACGGTGTTTGTTGCATGATTACTTATGATTATTTAACATATCAAACTGACTCTTTGACTTTTATCTTTTGCTGCAAAATATGCAGCTTTTTTCTTAGGTATAACTCAGATATTGGAATTCTCCTATTGTGTGGTTAGCAATGGAAGTTTTGCTGCCAAAACTTCCAAGCCCCAGTTATTGCTGTTCAATCACTACCAGAACCACATCGCGCGTCAGAGCTGGGTTCCGTCGTTTATCTTATCTCCCTGTTCATGCATCAACCGTCAATCAAGCAGTAGCTGAACCAACTCTCAGCTCTCCCTCTTTGGGTCACACTACCAGACCCCATTTCCCTATACTTCACCAGGTGCATTTTTCTTCTTCTTCTTCTTCTTCTTCTTCTTATCCTCAATACTACTTTCTTAAATTAACTTTTCAACTGTTCAGATACTCCGTTTTTAGATTTTCAGCCTTATTTTCATGTTGCAATGTTACAGCTTATAAATACTAGTTTCATGATGTACTCCATTTGGAATCGGTACCTTCCAATATATAACTTCAATTATTTACATAGGTTATATTACATCCTGCGATATACGGTGCTTAGGCATATGACTGACTGGACAAGTCAAATCAAGCCAAAAGCTTAAGAATCAAACTAATACATGTACAATACAACTTATAACTACACCACCTTGGTTCCATTGCCTCATTTCATTTCTAGTTAATCTATCCATGATGTTACTGAAATTCGGCTTTCATTCATATAGATATGTTTTTTTAGTTTTTTCGATTTTCTATATGCGCGTACTGCTTAAGAAGTCTATCTAATGTTTTTCTTCATGGATTATAAATACTTGGTGTGTTGTTTTGGTATATATTATAAAGTTATGATATTTAACTCAATACACAGGAAGTAAATGGCTCAAAACTTGTTTACATAGACAATGCAGCTACGTCTCAGAAGCCTGCAGCTGTTGTGAAGGCATTGCAAGACTATTATGAAGGTTACAATTCAAACGTGCATCGGGGCATACATTACTTGAGGTACTTATTGTGTTAAATTTGGAATTACATAGGTAATTTGGAGGCATTTTAATGTAATTTCCTTCCCCCTACTGCATTTAACGGGGGATGAAAATATTTAAATTTCTATCTATGATGATTGCTTAAATAGCCAAATGTTTATGTGCACAATTATTTATGGATGTAGCGCAAAGGCCACAGACGAGTATGAATCAGCTAGACGGAAGGTTGCAGCTTTTATAAATGCTTCTGATTCACGAGAAATTGTATTCACAAGAAATGCTACTGAAGCTATCAATCTAGTAGCTTATTCTTGGGGCTTGTCAAATTTAAAACAAGGAGATGAGGTATTTTCTTTCTAGATTTTTTTTAACGAATTTCAACTTGCTGCATGTTTGGATTAGCGTATTTTGGAGAAAATATCACTTCGTTTTGGCGGCCTTCTGAGATAGAAAAAACAATTATTTCCTGAAAAATAATCCCCATCTAAATTTTTAAATATGAGATTGTTTTGTGCACATTTTTAAGATTCGGAGAGTATCAAGGCTTAATTGAATGTATCAAATGTGATATTGAAATAGGAGTTTTAATACCAGGAGGAGACATTGGGGGTTCTTTTTGATCACCCGGTTGAATTTCTATTCCTTTATGTTTAGCGTAATTATTTTTTGTTTGGATTGTCATTATCTCCAATAACTATGCTCATGTAGAATCTTAACTTTTGTGTATTATTGCAGATCGTACTTACAGTTGCTGAACATCACAGTGCAATTGTTCCATGGCAATTAGTAGCTCAAAAAGTTGGAGCTGTTTTGAAATTTGTGAATTTAAACCAAGATGAAATTCCAGATATAGACAAATTGAAGGAAATGCTTTCAAAGAAGACAAAGATAGTTGTTGTTCATCATGTTTCAAACGTGCTTGGTATGTTTCTCGTCAGGATTGTACACTTTTTGTGAATGATACTTTAAGTTATGCTGTCAAAGATATCTGCCTGCTGGGTTAACTTTATAGGTTTGGACATTAATGGTCTTCTGGTTCATTAGTAACTTTTGCTTGAATCAACGTTGCATTGAGGGTTGAGCACACCAATACAAATTCAGAAACTTTTAGAATAAATTTGCAGACTGATAATTACTTGATAGAGATTACATACACTCATATAAAGAGGATTTCCAATATTCCACTATAAGGGACTGCACTCATGTAAAGACTTCCAACTAGTACTTAGCAAACACGTAATGCCTATGCATATTGAGACCCTCCCAACGTGACCCTAAAAACATTTAAACTCGGTTCTTATATCATATACACGAATCCTCACTTCAGTCCCCAATTGTTTCCATGCTTTTTCAACTTGTAACCTCTTATTTTCCACAATGATAGTACTTTTACTCACTTTTAAACTTTTAAGTGAAATGAATGAGCTTGCTTGTGTTTGTCCTCTGCTTTTCTGTAGCTTCTGTTCTTCCTATTAGAGATATTGCACACTGGGCACATGGGGTTGGAGCAAAAGTTCTTGTAGATGCCTGCCAGAGTGTTCCACACATGGTGGTTGATGTTCAAAACCTTGATGCTGATTTTCTTGTTGCTTCTTCTCACAAGGTAGAGTTGTTCATGTATTTTTGAATTGTAACTCTTCCAGACCAATGTAACAAGTTACTGAACCTGTCTTACAGATGTGTGGGCCTACAGGCATTGGATTCTTATATGGTAAAATGGACCTCTTGTCTTCCATGCCTCCATTTTTAGGTAAGTTATTATACACGGTGCTTTACTATTATTTTCCTATCAAACATGAACAACTAATTATTATGCAGTAGAGTAAAAGAAAAGATCCTGTTTGTTCAGGCACCATGCTAATAAGATTTTGTTTTGTAGCTAATACATTTCCGGCAACCTCTTCTTTTGCTTGTTTCAGGTGGTGGTGAAATGATTTCAGATGTATATTTGGATCATTCAACTTATGCCGAACCTCCGTCAAGGTTTGTGAACTTTTTTTTCTTTAACTCGAGCATACCTTATCTTAAAAATGATATACATTGGCTTGGGTGGAGGTCACAGGTTTGATTCCCGGTGTAGGAAAGAAAGCTGAAGAGGATCAATGGATTTACTTCTTTTGAATTAGTGCAAACATAATTTCTCCGTTTCTCCTTCATTCTCTCTGGATCTTGATGTTTTGAACCCCATAGGATTCTATAACCAAAAAATGATTCGGTCTACCATTTAAATGATCATTATCAATATCAGCCGGGGAAAAAAGGAAGAGTTTCCATTTCTTATCTTGGGACTGATACTCTGGTGGTTTACACCTTTCCTAAATTTAAATATAACCATTCATGACCCACAATCATTTTTCTCCGCCTCACAGTGCTAAACTTTTTGCTACTACTGTCGCATTTACCATCAATTACTTGTATTGTATTTTATTATTATATCTGGGGCTATTTTACTATACTAGATTTGAGGCTGGAACACCAGCTATTGGTGAAGCAATTGGATTAGGAGCAGCAATTGATTACTTATCTGGGATTGGGATGCAAGCCATACATGAGTATGAGGTGAGTTTAGCTTCAGTCTTATTGACTATAAAGAAAACTAGAGTAATTCACAGGAAAAGTGATACATTAATTTTTGAAATTTAATTTTGATACTGTGAAAAACTCGTTTACATTACTATCCTTTTTTGTGGTGGCATCTCATTTAACAAGTTTTTGACAACGGAATATTATATATATTTGTGCATGGATAGCATATTAACAAGTTTGTGATAACACAACACCTCGTTATGATTTAGTTGCTTTCTCCTCAAATGCCATATCTTCCGTAGATGCTGAAGGTTTTTCTCCATGGGTATCATCTTTTGAAAATCTGTAATTTCAATTTGCTTAACCATCTAATGGCAATAAAGCCATGCACTTAATGTTATGATTGCATATACATGCAGTTGAGTCACTTCCAGGACATATCAGAGAGCCAAACACCCCGTGGTTTATTCTTGTATTTAAGTTTAACTGATAGTAAAGTGTCGAAATGCGAGATTCACTTCTAATCATTTGGGAGCTGCGGAAGCAACATTCTACAAAATACATGTTACATATAAACATTCTAACTGAAATTAAGCACTAAAGTCAAATTATAAATACTTTTGTTGATTAAATGTACATCTAAGTAGTATATAGTGTTAATTACCAAAATAAATTGTAGTCGAGTTTTGATAAATGCTACTGATCAGATTTTAATGCCCCGACAATGTTTAACTTGATCAGAACGTGAAAAATACAATTTAACTTGCAAAAGAAAAAGCTGAATGTGTCACGATGCTTGATTTCCTTTTTGTCATCCTGATTGTTGTTTTGCTTCTTCAAGTACATCTTCTCTTTATCATTGTAATTTTCATGATTTGATGCCTCAACCTCGTTAATGTATATTCGAAGCAATGCTATCCTAGTCTCTGTGCCCTTCAATGTTATCGTTATAAATGAAACCACTAGCTAAATTAATGATTTTCAATCTACTCAATCAGTGACTTGTAATAAATACAGTTATTTTTGTTTGCTCATCAACAAAATCAGTTTTCATAGAGGAGTGCTAGGAACACTCTTTTTTAACACACACTCTTAACACTCACTTTCTTATTAGGTGAAATCAATGTTGGTCCTACTACTTTATGTGGGACCCATTTTCAAAGTGCGGGACCTATATTGATTTAACCCAACAAGAGAGTAAGTGTTAGAGAGAATGTTAGAAAGAAAGTATTTCTCGAACTACTCTTTCATATATTTGATTAGTGATATAAATTATATTTATGTTCTACGAACTGTGTGATGCTATTTGTATGAAATCTAAATTTTCACAGGTCGACCTGGGTACATACCTGTATGAAAGGCTTCTGTCAGTCCCAAATATTCGCATCTATGGGCCAGCCCCTTCAAAAGAAGTCAAACGAGCTTCTCTTTGTTCTTTCAATGTTGAGAATTTGCACCCTACTGATCTTGCAACATTTCTGGACCAACAGGTAAGAAGATGAAATCCTATCTCCAGCTATATGCATTTTCTTGTTCTTAATACATTTTATGTTGCATTTGAGTAAACAATTTTTTTTGAAAAAGGTTTGAGCGAACAATTAGTTAAGTACTTATCCTTTAAGTTATTCTAGAGAAATGATTATGCGCTTATTCATATACTATTATATAGGAATAAGTTGAAAACAGCCCATGGACATGTCATTAGTTAATTTTTATAAGTGTATCTAATCATTAATACAAGTGTCTATGTCATGAAATAAGGTAAATTAAGTTTTTTCAAATACCTTCTTAGTCTGTAATCAATTACTAAATTGCCAAATTTTCAGTAGTAATTGGAATAGCTGTTGAACTTGGTTGGAAAATTTCCTTTCTTGAATTTCAATTGATGTATCATTTTCAGCATGGAGTGGCAATCAGATCAGGTCACCATTGTGCCCAACCCCTCCATCGGTATTTAGGGGTCAACGCAAGTGCACGTGCTAGCCTCTATTTCTACAACACTAAGGAGGATGTCGACAACTTTATACTAGCCCTTCATGACACAGTCAGCTTCTTCAATTCATTCAAGTAGTCGGAATGAATCTATATGTAAATTAAATTTTGACTGTACATCAGTTAGGATTGGTTCAATTGATAGGAAAAACAAGCTGTGCCAATTCCTCTTGCTGATCTCATAGATAGGCATCCACTAATTACAGTAGGCCTTAATTGTGGAATAACATGTCTACCTCCTGAGAATTTATGTATTACAAAATGCCGGTATACATTTGCTGCAACACAGCTATAGTGTACAATAATTTTTTGTTTGATTAATTTATACTCGCAATAGTATGGTTTACTCTTTCACATTGGATTATTCTTTCAATATAAAAATGAGAAAATCGTCATTCTCTGTCTACTATTAGATTTCTGCATTTGTATCGCCTTCGATACCAGCACTACTTTTGGTCTTTATAAAATGAGTTACAACTATCCCCGTGAGCTTAGCTCAGTTGGTAAGGACAAACCATAATATATGCAAGGTCCCGGACACCAAAAAAAAAAAAAAAAAAGAGGTACAACTAATATTTAGGAACTTCAAATTTCACTCCCAAAGTTACTAATACACATTTCAGTGTCGTGTAAGGTAGTGATTGACTACCATGACATTAGTAATTGTTCTACCAGCTATGTTATGCATACAAGCACATTGTTCGATTAATGCAGCAATCATCTCATTAACGTGTTATGTGAATGTTTCAATAACAATTTAAGTTAAATTTTTACCAAGTATTGTTTCCATCAATTTTATTTTATCTGGTGCACAAACTAAAAGTGATGTTTCATAAAACTAAGAATGATGTTGTTTGCAAATAGAATTGGTCAATCCATTTGCTCTCAAAAGTAGCTACCGGGCACCGTGTCTCAAGATATCCTCTGCATATTTTTTTTAATGGAAAATATCATCTGTATTTAAGAGGTTGAGAAGGTAAAAATAAATACTAACATGTTTCATGCAATTTGGATAAAGAATAAATAATGTAATAGAAAAGACCAAGCTTATCCATCCAAACTAACTAACCATAACCCACTGTATTTATCATCGTATCTGTTGGCTTTGACACCAACAAAGAGTAACCAAATGTAAGGGACAAAGTAGATTTCTGAATGTTTGGAAGTACCTCTATGCCGACTAATTTAATATTAAGTGATCATTGCACATTTTTGTTCTTGTGTTATAAAGATTTGCCAATTGAATTTTTTACAAGCCAAACTTCATTTCAAACTTTTAAAAAGTTTGTCCAAAAGTTCTAGTTCAACTGACAAAAAAACAAAACAAACTTCATTTCAAAATTTAAAGAAGTTCTTCCACAAGTCTTAACTCAACTGACCAAAATGCCAAAATTGTTAGGTTGGATGTCGTGACCGAAGCTCAAACCTTGTCTCCTCCACTTGTGTGATAAACTGGATTGTCACCTTGTTGAGGATGATTGCGATGATTACCCAACATGGTCATATGTAGGTGATCGTAAACTGGTTTCTCAGCTTCAAAAAAGAGCAATAGTCCAACCTAATTCAACAATGGCTAAGGGTGACAGTGGCCAATATAAGACAGTTACTTACGGTAGTAGCGCCCTTGGAAATGTTTAGAATGTGTGATTGCACATGACTTTGAATTTCCAGGGGCACCAAGTTGTTGGGTTGTACTTGTTGACGCTCAAATGTGTGTGTGAGTGTGCGTGCGTGCATGCATGCGAGCGTGCGACCGTATGTTTACTTCCCGCATGACACTCAAAATTTCAAGGACGACCCTGTCATTATGATTAGTTATGATTTATATTAGATTGAGATCTGCGTCGCCGCGCGTTGTGCGGGTGAAATAATGTTTGTAGTTTATTAAATTCGAAATCTATATATTATGTGTTGTGTATACAACTAATTTTAACCACATTTGAAATCCTTAAAACTCAAGTTTGTTTTTTTTTTGGTCTTAGAAATCAAATAGGTCATTGCCTTTTTGTTGAAGACTAATGTAGGTCTACTCTAAATTTTTCTGGCTATCTTGACAACTCGATGAAATGAGACATTGGAAGATTTTCTTCCAATTGACAAATCAAAAGAACAAAATTAGCATCAATGGGTCAAAGGGCAGCAGCCTGAAATAATCGAAAGAAAAAGCTAATTTTTAACCTAAACATTTATAGGAACAAAACAATAGGATTGACATGGACATCAGATTAAATTATGACGCATTCATGTTTTTTTTTCTTCCGTAAAAATATGTTAATGCTCAATTCTAGAAACATAAATACATAATAACCTTTTAAGGAAGGCTCTTAAGCACCATGTTAGTGAAAGTTGGATTATGGTTCAAGCCAATTATTTAGTATTCTGCTTAGTAGTAATTCTAATATTCTACCGTGTAGCAGTTCTAATCAAGTTTATTTTGACTTTGATTTGATTTTGTAAACAAACAAAAATAAAATAGCAGCTACAAAGAAACGATGCCGCATTATCCAAAAACTACATCTTATATCAATAGAACGTCTTGTTTGTTATACATAGTGTTAACCCGGAAATAATTTATCAAACTACAAAGCTTTATGTAGATCAAGTCGGTGAAATAAGGAAAAATGCCAAAATTGATAGGTCGGATGTCGTGATCGGGGTTCAAACATTGTCTCCTCCACTTGTGTGATAAGGTGGATTGTTGTTTTGTTGATGATTTGATTAATTTTTAGCACTTTTAATCATAATGAATTGTCATCAAACTCATAATATTCCAACTCTTGTCAATTATCATGCGTATACGTTTTTATTTTTTTATCCTTGTCATTAAGTTCTGCTGCTCAATATGATTATTTCTTCATGGCAATGCAGTGGCCACTTTCTTACTGCAGGCAAAATAAATTATTGTGCTCATAAACCAAGCAGGTTTAACATCCATGGGATGTGGTCTCGAAACAATGTCTGTCCTTCGCCACGTCAATGCTCTACAAATCACGTAGTGTCAAGCTTAACCGAAGGCATGATTTCTATAACAATATCGCCTTCCTCTTTCATATCCCCCATCTAGTAGAAAACGATTTGGACTTTTGGAAACGGGAGCGGTACCAACATAGAACCTGTTCATACTCCCACCCTTACCTTCTATATTTCCATAGATTTACTATACGAGCAATGATGATATTTTGACAACCACAGATCAACAACTTTGCCTACACCGTATATATCCCATGAAGCAATTCTAAGCATGCACGGAATCCAAGGTGGTAAGAAATATTAAAGAAAATGGTCTGTACTCAAAACCGTATTAATATATGGTGAAGGACAACTTTTTGGTTGTCAATTTATCATTTCTCTTATATATATTTGTTATCACTCACATTAAAACTTGATTTATTCAATCACCTGATTCCTTAACTTAATTGATTGTCTCAATTTGGTCCCCTAACTATAATTTGTACCAATTTGGTCCCTTATGTTTTGTTTTGTTACTAGTTTTAGTCATTTCTATTAGTTTCTCTAAAAAAACGTTAACTTATTTATCAATTTGGTCTCTTATGTTATGCTCTGTTACTATTAACGTTTTTTTAGAGAAACTAACAAAAGGACTAAAACTAGTAACAGAGCAAAACATAGGGGACCAAATTGGTACAAATTATAGTTAGAGGACCAAATTGAAGACAATCAATTAAGTTAAATGACCGGGTGATTGAATAAGCCTTAAAACTTACATGATATTCTGCTATAGCTAGATAGGGAATCCAAAAATAATATTGTTCATTATGAATTGGACATGCAGAATGTACATGTGATCAATTATACATGTTCGGAATTGTGCTACAAGCAGTACGACCCAACAACTTGGTGCAGCTGGAAATTCGAAGCCCGTGCATGCGAGCGTGTGACCATACACGTGTACTTTCCATATGATACTCAAAATTTCAGGGATGACTTTGTCGTTATGATTAGTTACGATTTATGTTATATTTCCTTATAGTTATCGTCATATATTGGTTATTTTCAAATTGAAATCAATTTAATGTAAAAAACACGAAAACACAAAAAGTGTAAACGATAACACAAGCATACGTATCCGAAACATGCTTCTTTTTCAATTAAATTTAACTCATAATGTAGCGGTGGGAATAGGCCAGACCGCCCGTCAAGGGCCTATGACCCGGCCTACTTAAAGCCCGGCTCAACCTAACTCATTTATTAAATAGGTTAGGTTTAAGCTTTTTAAAAAGCTCATTAATTTAAATATGTCAGACTAACGCTTATAGAAAAGCCTATTAGGCCTATCAGGCCGGCCTATATACGTGTAATTATATATACTCCATTATATAATACATGTTTATTAGCCTCTACAAAATGAATGTACCAGCTCTACAAAATTTTATTGGATATACATGCTATATATGCTTATAAAGTGGGGGGCCTATTAGCCATTTAAAAAATATATGCTTATATGCCATTTTATAAATAGGTCAAATGTTCTATTTAAAGTTGCTAGTACAATTAGGTTTTTCGTCAGGCTAATAGGTCAGGTCAGACTTTTAAAAAGGTCAGGTCAGAGTTAAAATAAAGTTTTTGACATGCTAATAGGTGAGGCTTAGGCTTCAATTTTTTTCAATTAGTACTGACCTATATAAGCAAAACTCGGCTCGGTCCGGCCTATTCCCATCCTATCATAATGCTTAACTTTGTTGGTGAGATAGTGTAGTACGTAGGGGTAGGCGGAGATTTGAACCCCAAAATTTCCGCTTATTCACTTTAATGATAAATTTCAATGAACCCATATTATTTTGTTTCTAAACCTTGGAGGATGAAATCCTTGAACACACCACAATGTTTTTTTTAGTACCCTTGAACACACCGGTGTTTTTTTTTAATCAACCATACCACTGCGTTCAGCTTACTCAACATGATGCTTCATTTTACAATTTTTATTTTAATCAATGTTATCTCCCTCTTGTTGGCTAGCTTTGATGCTAATATGAAGGCGGGTTGTCACCTTGTTGAGGTTGATCGCAATAATTACCCGTTATAGGTATGTGTTGGTGATGATAGTACGTTGGTCTCTTAGATTAAAAGAATGAGATATAGTCCAACCCAACACAATAGTGGCCAACGATGGCAATGACCAATATAAGATGGTTACTTATGCCTTAGGATGTGTAAATATGTATTTTCAACTGATAAAAATATTAAAATTGTTAGGTCAGACGTCATAATCGGGATTCGAACCCCAATACTTTTACTTGAGTGTGTGGGTTTATACATAGATTTGTCATTTGTAATCAAAGTCTTTAATTATAAAATGAAAGAAAAAAAAAAGTCAATTTTTTGTCTTTTAAAAAGATGAGGCCTAAAACAACCGTTTTGGCTCAACATGTGATTAATATTTTGGTAAAAGAGAATGGAAACACATCATATAATAAATTTATTCCTGCATAATACTTGTCATTCTTGACAAAACTTGATGATCAATGATCTAGATTATTGACACACTGGATCTGGCTGTGGGCAAGAAGTTTGTATTTATATTTTACATTGATGATGGGGTGAAAAAGCTCTGAGCAAAAGAAGTTTGTAGAAAACCTAAACATCAAACGAATTTATTGAAGGATATAGTTTATAAAACTATTAGTTGCAACACCAGAAATTGTCAGTACAATTTGTATCATACAAATAATAGTTTATTTAACAATTACATTTCACTCTTACTATTTTGATGGTTGTGGCAATCTTGCAACTTGTGGCACTAAAAATAATAATCATCTTTGTGTTGGCTGCACAGTGTTTAGAAAAGGTTGGATAATGTCAACTTGCATATTTCAACTTCAAGTCAAGTGAGTTAACTTGTTGTGACCATACAAATCTCTGTTCTTCCCAAGTCAGCACATGACAATCTGAACAATATTCTCATACATTTTAATTGAGAGAAACTGAGGATTCGGGAGTCGGGTCTTGGCTCCCTTCACTATCAGATGGTTGGGATTCATGTTTGGCAGCAGCCTGTAGTACCCGGTTCTGAACATCCAATGATGAAGGTGATGTAGGTAACCCTATGCCATTTGATTCCAATTTTCCAGCAGCCCATGAAAATGCCTGACCTCCAATTTTAACAGGAGCAAGCAATAAAAACCTTTACAGGACAGAAGAAGACAAAGAAGTTAAATTTCATTACAGATGCTAGAGTAAAAATGCCAAAATAGGGTGCACAATCTGATAGTGTTGTTAGTTGCTATTTGCTAATTAAAATCATATGTTTTTCTCGGTATTGAGATGTTATGATATTTGCAACACTCAAGATGAAAATACAAGATAACAGAAGTTATGCCTTAAGAGTTGGTTTATCTTGTATTAGGGGGGAAAATAGTTGGTTTAGCTACATGAAGTCTAAAATGGAAACTGCATGTGGATTTGGGTGACACTCTTTATGTTCGCTCATATCTGTCTATCGAGGCACACAAACACAATTTCTGATCCTTTTACGCGTTTGAAATGCTGACTTTTGTGTCTATGCAATGACAAATTTAATGAACACAATCCATACTACTATATAACCAATAGTTCACAACATAGAAATGAAAAGCTTGTGTACATCTACCATGACTTATATTAAGATGACTGAATACATGTCCTCGTGAGCTTAGCTCAATTGATATGGACAACGCATAATATATGCAAGGTCCGGGGTTCAAGCCCCAGCCACCACCAAAAAAGATGACTGAATACATATATGACTATGAGATAATAATTAAATTATTCAAACATTGTCTAATTTGATGACTATATGACCAAATATCCATCATGAAGTATACTTACCTCACATCTTGGTTCAAATCTTCTGACTTTTCATATGAAGAAACCCGCAGATATATGGTCTGGCGATACACATTCAAAAAAATATAAGGAAATGCAAAATCTCCGATGTTACTGACCTTAAAATTGGATAGAATATGAGAATTTCCCAGTAGATAAAATTATGGGCTCATTATGCTATTTCCAACATTAGTTGATATATGAACCTATTCTTTTAAAGAAACAGTATTTAATTGAAGCACTTGCTGAATGGAAAATATACATACCAAACTGAGGCCAAATACACCAATTAACTGCAATGTTTTCTCCCACTCTGACACAATAATGATTGCGTTTTATCAGATCAGGACAATCAAATGAACGAATGGTTAACAATAAGTGGGGGAATTAGAACTTTCGTTTAAGCTACAGAATCAAAATAAATTTGAAAACACGATATAAGCTCTTAAAACATTTGTGAGAAGTAAACTAGTCAACTTCACATATAAACTGGCATTTGTAGTTACTAGTTATATGTTTACAGAGGAACATACTAAATGGACAAAGTCTCACAACCTCAGACTAACTGCTACACTCTTAAGATGTAGTCCAAAAAATTTCAATTCTGAATAAATTCTTAGTTTATGGGAAAGAACATGCACATACCTACTAATGCATATGACCCCGCAAGTAGTGCCTGAATAAAAAGTAGTTGCATTTATTAGCAGATAATAACAATCAAATAAAATCATGTAAGCATTTCTTAATCAAATCAAAATATGACAAGGATGCTTTCACGGTATCAAGGAAGAAAACAACATATTTACGTAAGAAAACTGTTGAAGATAGGATAAATTAAATAGATAGAAAGTCCTATCAATTCCGTTTTTCTATTTTATTTTTCTCAATATAAGTTGCTTGACTAAAAACCTGTTTTCTACCGTATTGAGGCATTCTCCATACTTTGTTATGAAATGACGTGAACCTTATTAAATTAACTTAACGATAAGTATACTGAGAATCCAACAAAAATGACAAATAACCAGTCGTAAAAATTACAAAGTTGACACTTACCGTACCAAAACCTAAAAGTTGCCAAGGAGAAGGTCTAATATCCTCTAGAATTGCTTCAGCTTCCTGTGAACATACAAAAATGCATATGCACTGATGAAAAGGCCAACATATATTTATTTGCTTAAGCTTTAAAAAAAGTGATCCCACAATGCAACTTTTTTCAGAAGCTGCTAATTTGAACCTCTAAGAAAAGCATTGAAATAGCTTTTCTTGAGAATCCCCCGCAAAAAGAAACTTATTGGCTATTACAAGTTTTATAAAACATATCTTTTGAATAAAAAATGGCTTTTGTATAAAATAAAATAAAAACAGAAGGACGCCTAGTCAAATTAGGTTCTCCTTAATATCTTTTGCATGCATTAAAAATAAAGAATTGATTAGGTGATTAGCTAAAACAGTAGGCTGGATAAGAAGAGGATTCATCCCAAATTGTTAGTATTACAGAACCGAGCTTTCATCCTGTTAATTTTGGTTATGTATGCTAGTGCCTAGTGAAATTCTTCATAACGATACGTATGAACATAAATAGTTTGAAAAATACCTCATTGAGTATGGTAAGTGCTGTTTCAGGTTTGAGTTCCTTGATGCGGAGACTTTGTTTTCCCCAAGACTGAAAGCCACCTTGGACCAAGTACGGATTCTGTAAAATATCAACATGATTAGTTACATTTTATTCTACTTCAATATATGGATCAGATTTCAATGATTGATGAATAAGTTGTTTGTGCATAGGGCGTCTATTAGTTTTTTTTAATAAGCCAAACTAGCCCACCCAAATTGACACTTGGGAGAATCGAACCTGAACCTTGAGAGGAGCACACTCCAAGGTCCCAAGCCAACACCAACAGGCCAACCCAACAGGTCAGTATAGGGCGTCTATTAGTGAACCACCACTAAAGCACATATTATGGTTTAAAGGAACTGTCCCCAAGTTTGAAAACAAATATGAATAGCATTCATGTTGACAGTAAAGGACTAAGTGTTTAGTTTGAACATATATGAGTTAGGGAATCTAAAATTCATAAATTCTAGTTTTTACCTTTTTCATTTACAATTTCAAATCTAAACCATCAGAGTGTCTCTCAAATCTAAACCATCAGAGAGTCTTGTCTAGTGATGGGCTGTTATGTACCGCAACTCACCATATATTAGCATTTGTGCATGGGTTCAATTTACACTCATAACTGAGGTGAACATGCGCAATACTTATTAGATAATATGATAGAGATACTTCTTTGTAGGAAATCATGCAGACACTAACAAAGACTTGAGTTATATAGAATAATCCAGAATTTTTCTCTATTATTAATATATTATCCTACTTTTCACCATGCCAAAGCTCTTCAACCCTAACCTTAATATACAATTACAAGTTTCAATGATCCTATATCAGATATAGAAGCAGTAAAAACTGTTATTTGTTATCTAAATACCAAATCTCTTGCCACAAAGCTAAACATTCTGTTAGGCACAGGTTTCAGCAACAAAATAAGGTTTGGAAGGAATTTAGACGAACAAATAAATAGTAGGAAAGATGGCAGGTTAGATAATTTACATAATGGGTTGCAGCAGTAAATTTATGTTATATATCGCCAACAAATTAAAGATTTGCAGCAAGTATCTCAGCAGTTATTGACAGACTTACCTTAACCCCAATTTTCTTCAAGGATCTTGCAATGCTTTTAGAACGAGTACCATCAGCATCCAACACAATAACCTTGGAACTGTCCTATAGACCATAGAAATTAAGTTTCTGATAGATTATTAGGTGAAAATAAAAAGGTATTCTTAGGCGAACTTCTAGTCTTTGAATATATATTACAATCTTAAACAGACCTACACCTATCATGCAGGGTGCAAAGTACAAAGTCACTATGTAACTCCATCTAATGTCCTCCAAAAAATAAAAATAAAATGACAAAACTGCCAAAAGACTACATGTTTTATACAAACCACCTAACTTTAACACGCAGATATCTTTTGACGTTCAATTGCCTATTGTTATAATATCAAAGTAAAAAGAATGAAATTGAAGGTTGTGTATAAAACACTGATATCAGAGAGTGTGTGTCTGGGGATTATTCCATACACTTCCAACTAACTTATTCAGAACAACAGACCCTGTTTCGAGATGCAAGGCAAAATACCTTAACAATTTTCAAATTTTGAATGATAGCAGCGATCAAGGAGTCATCTAGGTCTCTACCACCCTTCAACAACTTGCGTATGGAGCCATCAACCTGAAATGGACACGATATGTTATTTTATTAGTGCTAGATAACAAATTAATTACTTACCCATAGAATAAATGACCAGGATTCTGGGCCTGTTCCATTTCACATAGGTAAGGCATTCCATAACTATACTCGCCACAGTTTTTAAACATTATCATGCTTTAAACCAACCTCAATTGGAGTTACACTCGCATAGCGAAACCGAGCAGCCCGTCGAATATCAGGAATACCATCTTTTTCTCGCAAGTCCTGCATAAAGGAAAAGAGCAGCAACTACATTGATCAACATTAATATGAAAATAGTTGGCCAAACAAATGCAAACAGATAGGAAAACTTCCATACCACCAAAGTATCATAGTTTGGGTTTAGAAAAAGAGTGGAACAAACGTAGAATGGGCATCAAAAGATTCAAAACACAAGATATCCTGACTTTACTTTCATAAATTGTATGACTGTTTCTCCCACTTTAAATTAAAAATGCCTGAAAAATTGACCATAACTTGCCTCGGAGCGGACATCTATAAGTACAGCATTTGAGTCCCCGGCCAAGAGCTCGAAAGCTGATTTAGGGGATAAATCTCCCGAGTAACCTCCATATTTCCACAACCAATAAATAGTCCTGCATATATCTGACATCTATTATAGATGGTGTTTGTGATGGAAATCTAATTCTTCAATGTAGATTTATAACAAATTTTACTTTTGAGGAAAGATAATTTCATACCATAATGTTGCTGAAGAGCCCACAAAAACAACAAATGGAATAATTGGGTCATTTGGATCCAAGCCAAGACTCTTCTCCAGTGAATAGAAAGCCGTGTATATCTGCTTATGAGACATAAATTATCAACATACGATTAGTGAAGAGGCTAGAAAATTGCTGCCAAATTCAGAATGTTTGTGAAATGAAACACCAAATATTAAGAACATGAACAAAGGATTTCAAACATGAATTAAAGCAAAGAACTTATGCTAGAGCTGAAGAAGAGTCACCCATATACAAGATGACTTGACTCATTTGGCAATTGAAGTTAAATTTCACAAACATTAAACAAAACAAAAATTTCTAGGGAAGCCAAGACTTGGAATCCTGTTGAATCTCTATTAGTATGTTACCTGTTGAGTTGCAGACCCAACAGGCCTCAAGACTTGTGCTGCTTTATCTTCGTATATATTGACTGTATCCCTGATCTCTGCAGGAAGAAACTCCTTCGCCGACCCATATAGGTACACAACATAAGAAGCCCCACTTGATAGAGAACTCTCTACTGCAACCACTGTACGGCGCAACACATCAATAACCAAACCAGGTGCTTTACTGGTGACTCCATCTATCTCACTTGAAAAGCTAGTAATTTTCTTATTCGCTAACTCCCCCGTTTGATCAGCAGCAGAAAACACCTTGCTAAAAGCATTATCTGCAGATGTAGTAGCATTTTTAACAACGGAATCAATAAAAGAAGTAGCCGTATCCACTGAGCTTCGAAGAGCATTTTCTCCCTTATTAATTGAGTCATTGAATGTCTCATTGATTCCAGCAAAAACTTCACCGGCACTTGCTTTAGTTGCGGCTAACGATTCATTACCCCCTTCAACCAAATTCGACACAGATTCAAACTTCCCCGACGTTGTATCAGTAGTCAATAATATTGCTTCTGGTTGTACAGCAGGTGGTACGAATGCATCAGACCCTTCAGTTGATTGTTTCGCAAAGTCTACTAATTCATCGGGCAAGGTAGATAAACTATATCTGAATTCTCCAGTACTAAGTGATGAATTATCCCAAGCTGAGACAGTGTTTATAGCTTGTGTTGTAAATAAATTTCTGAGTGAGGGTGTTCCATAATGCAAAGCTAAATGTACATTTTCTTCTACCAAACCTCTAGTCTCAAAATCCTTTCGAATTGGACATAGAGATTGAAGTCCCCCGAATAAGGGAATCTGCAATAACAAAAAGATTAACTGTTATAAGTGATTTACCAAAAGCAAAAGAAAAGAAAAAGAAACAAACTGTAACTGGATAGAAATAGACCTGAGAAGAAGGGGAATAACACGGTGTGGCTGAGCAAAAAGGCAACATTTTCATGTTGAGTTGAATGGATGAAAACATCAATCAAGACCTTGCAGCTATCATCCTCTGCTTAAAATCAACACATGTGTGTGATAGATGGAATGTTATTCTAAAATGTTCTTATCAAATTTTAGTTTCAGAATGGAAAGAAAAATGTGAATTAATCAATCTCCAATCCAAATTACACTAACTACTTTAATCTTAATTTAATTAATTTAATTAACAAAGACACTCACCTTAGCTTCTTTGAGTTGATTTATTATTATTTGTAATAATTTGATTGAAGTTTTTATTTCTTATTTATTCGTGTATATATTTTTAATGAAAAAGATGTAAAGAAGTGTAGATAAGAAAATTTTGTGGAATATTGTTGGTTGATTATCCAGAAGGAAATAGAGGGTATGGTTGAACATGACTAGCTCATCTTATTCGCTCCCACAATTTTGTCTCGTCAAGATAGAAGGAGAAACACACATCACACATGGATCACTCATTTTTAATTTTGTACTACTCATTCCGAAACAAAATTCGCTATTTAAGACACTTTCAAAGTCCAAATCATTTCAACCTAGTTTTTTGGTATTAACGCTCCGGTTCCTAAAAAAAGAAATCCTGATAATTCAAAATTTGACCGTAACATAACTATAATCTAATAAAAATTTGTTCCACCCAAAAATCAAATTCGAATTCTTTTGACCGTAACTTAATAATCGTTTGAGTTCAATAACTTGGTTTTATTCGAACTAACTTCATGTATGCGCCTTTGAGTTCATAGATAGATTTATTTTCATTTAAATTAAGAGTAGTGATATTTAAACAACCATTTTTAACAACTATAATGACAACTTCTTTTTCCTCTCTTTCTATTGGTCAAAAACAATGAAGAGAAAAAAAGGAAGAGAGAGAATAAAAACGTGAGTATGAAAGAGAGAGTTGTCACAAATGATACCATTTCTCTTAATTTGGGTAATCAAGCCCACTTCTATTCCCAAAAAGGGTTTTTCAGCTTGTTTACAATAAAAATAATTATTTATAGCTGAAAATTGATGAATTGATTAAGATTATATACTGTATAGATTTAAAAGTAAATTTTAACAATAACCCTTGTATGATTATCCCTTGTAATAATTTCAACTCAACCTTAAGCCTTTTCTGTTAGCAAGCGCTAGTGCAAAAGGAAGAAATAGCCAAGAAAATTTTACACATAAATTAGCGAATCCGGCTACTATTTTTTCCTTTCTCTATCATACATATTTTGTGAATAAAAGTTCTATGTTACAAATCAAAATTGTGGTGAAGTTGCATAAGCCATATCTAATTTCTCTCAAATTCTCATTCTAAATTAGAAAAGGCTAGTTGCCCAGGCTCAACTCTAGGCAAAAATAAATTTTTGAAGGTAGAAAACAAAAGTTGCACAAGCTTGTACATCCCTTCTTCACATGTGGCTATCTTTATGAGGTCTACTTTGTGAATGAATTGTTGCTATAAGGCATGAAGTGAGAGCTACACCCTCAACTTGACCTGCAGCAATGCACCAAGCATGCAGATTAAGCGATCACTTTGTGGCACAAATTTCCCTTCAAATCAGTTCTAGATCAAGGTAGTCAGCCAGACATAAGTGTCCATCCAAACAGCTTATGATAAAGGCAAGTTAGCGCACAAATGATAAAAGAATGCATCATCAAAGTGTGGAATAAATTTCTAGCCCAGGGGCTGCTGTTTCTCCCAAAGAGGTGAGCCAACAGACGGTTTTTTGTGCAGATAATTTTGAAGTATCGTGTGCCACATGAACAATCAATCAATACGGAATGACATATGGCAGAGCAAAAACATCAGCAGGTTCTATATGAACAGCTTCTGCCCATACCTGCAGTGTATCCACAACCTCTGAAGACTTCACCACAGGTTTTCTTTCTTGGGAATGATTGCTGCCAAACAGCCACTCTTGGTCATCAAAATCAGACCACTCATTTGCTTTTGGCACGGAATATACCTGACTTATGTACTTGGTATCTGGATGTGGTTTAGGTACTTTAATCACGGGTTTAGCTGGCACTGTGGCAGTGGGAATCTTGTTTGGGGAAACCACAGATGTTAGAGCTTCAATGATGCCATTTATCTTACGATCCTTGTTTTCTACCTTAACATTAGTGGCGGCAGCAGGTCCATCGGAAGCATTTATAAGGGAAATTTGGCAAGGTTCCAATATACTTCCATTTTCAGTGAAAGGATGAAAGGAAGAGGGTCCTGGCAACTTACTGGGCCTACTGTCATGGGCTGTAAGAAAATTCAAAGAATTGTAAAATTGTTAGCTAATCTAAAAACAATGAGCATACAAACTCAAGAAAAATGAACCTGTCGTGGAAAAAAATTCCCAACTATGAAAATATCGAAATAGTTGTGACATCACTAGAGGCCTGACAAACTCTCACAGAATGTAGTATTGCTATTAGGTCAACATAATAGTACTCTAACAGTGGTAAGAAGAAAAAAAAGTCAAATATGGGTCTAACGCAAACCCAATGGAATTCATTGAACAGCAATTAGAACGTGATTCATCACACATGCCACTCACCATGTAGAACTCCATTAGAATCAATTTCCTTCTGTTTCTTGAGATTGTCCCCAATGATAGAATTCCCATGAGCTGTGAGAAAATTTAAATTTTAACAATTGTAAAATTGTTAGCTAACCCACAAAACAATGAGCATACATACAAACTCAAGAAAATGAACATTGTAATAATGGAAAAAACTCCCAAAAATAGTTGTGACATCACTAGAAACCCAACCAAAGATCATAGAATGTAGTGTTGCTATTAGGTCAACAAAATAGTACTCCGACAGAAGTAAGAAAAAAGTCAAATATGTGTCGAACGACAACCTAATGAAATTCATTGAGCAGCAATAAGAACGTGATTCATCACACATGGCACTCACCATGTAGAACTCCATTAGAATTAATTTCCTTCCGTTTCTTGAGATTGTCACCAATGATAGAATTTTCATGGGCTGCAAGAAAATTTAAAGAATTGTAAAATCATTAGCTAACCACAAAACAATGAGCATACAAACTCAAAGAAAATGAACATTGAAATAATGGAAAAAAATTCCCAACTATGAAAATATCAAAATAGTTGCGATATCACAAGAAACAACACAAAATCTCATAGAATGTAGTTTTTCTATTAGGTCAATAACGGCGGTAAAAAAAAAAGTAAATTGTGTGTCTAACGACAACCCAATGGAATTCATTGAGCAGCAATTAGAACATGATTCGTCACACATGGCACTCACCATGTAGAACTCCATTAGATTCAATTTCCTTCTGTTTCTTGAGATTGTCCCCAATGATAGAATTCTCATGGGCTGTAAGAAAATTTAAAGAATTGTAAAATTGTTAGCTAACTACAAAACAATGAGCATGCAATCTCAAGAAAATAAACATTGTAATAAATGAAAAAATTTCGAACTATGAAAATATCAAAATAGTTGTGACTCACTAGAGATAGAAACCCAACATAATCGCATTGAATGTAATTTTGCTATTAAGTCAACAAAATAGTACTCTCCGCAATAAGAAAAAAGTCAAATAAGTGTCTAACGACAACCTAAGGAATTCATTGAGTAGTAATTAGATCGTGATTCATCACACATGGCACTCACCATGTAGAACTCCATTAGAATCAATTTCCTTCTGTTTCTTGAGATTTCCCCCAGTGATAGAATTCTCATGGGCTGAAAGAAAATGTAAAGAATGGTAAAATTGTTGGCTAACCACTAAACAATGAGCATGCAAACTCAAGAAAATGAACATTGCAATAATGGAAAAAGTTTCCAGCTATGAAAATATCAAAATAGTTGCGACTCACTGGTAACCCAACATAATCTCATTGAATGTAATTTTGCTGTTAGGTCAACAAAATACTACTCTCGGCAGTAAGAAAAAAGTCAAATAAGTGTCTAACGACAACCTAAGGAATTCATTGAGCAGCAATTAGAACGTGATTCATCACACGCGACACTCACCATATAGAATTCCATTAGAATCAATTTCCTTCCGTTTCTTGAGATTTCCCCCAGTGATAGAATTCTCACGGGCTGAAAGAAAATGTAAAGAATTGTAAATTTGTTGGCTAACCAATAAACAACGAGCATGCAAACTCAAGAAAATGAACATTGTAATAATGGAAAAAATTTCCAACTATGAAAATATCAAAATAGTTGCGACTCACTAGAGGTAGAAACCCAACATAATCTCATTGAATGTAATTTTGCTATTAGGTCAACAAAATAGTACTCTCGGCAGAAAGAAAAAAGTCAAATAAGTGTCTAACGACAACCTAAGGAATTCACTGAGCAACAATTAGAATGTGATTCATCACACATGGCACTCACCGTGTAGAACTCCATTAGAATCAATTTCCTTCCGTTTCTTGAGATTTCCCCCGGTGATAGAATTCTCATGGGCTGTAAGAAAATTTAAATAATTGTAAAATTGTTGGCTAACCACAAAATAATGAGCATGCAAACTCAAGAAAATGAACATTGTAATAATGGCAAAAAATTCTCAACTATGAAAATATCGAATTATTATGACATCACTAGAGAAAATATCATAGAATGTAATTTTTCTATTAGGTCAACAAAATAGTACTCTGACGGCAGTAAGAAAAAAGTCAAATATGCGTCCAACAACAACCTAAATACCTAATGGAAATCATTGAACTGCAATCAGAACACAATTCATTACACATGGCACTCACCATGTAGAACTCCATTCGAATAAATTTCATTTCGTTTCTTGAGATTTTCCCCAATGATAGAATTCTCATGGCTGTTCTTGGATACCTGTGTAGAAGAATTTGGGTCTACTGGACCAACTTTGTTGCTGTCTTTTAATTTATTCTGCTCTCCATTTCTATTTTCAATTTTCCGTTTCGCTTTCTCCTCCTTTTTTTTCTCTTTATCCCTGTCTTTGTCCTTCCCGTGCCCTTTTTTCTCCTTATCTTTTTCTTTCCTTTTATCTCCCCGTTTATCATCTTTCCTTTTATCACCTCGTTTATCATCTTTTTTTTCCTCAGTCCTTTCTGTTCCTTCAACTCTTCCTTCCAAAGTTTTGTCAAAATTCTTCTCCAAAGGTCTAGGATGACAGTTCCCAGCATGATTCTGAACTGCTGCATTTCCAAATGGTCGGGCCTCTGTACAGATTCCTCTCCCATCGATCTTTTTAGCATCAACCCCCTTATCCTGGAACTTCTCCTTACCATTAGGCGGCCAGGTGCCAATCTTTTTAACATCAACAGCATGATTCTGAACTGTTGCATTTCCAATTGGTCGGACCTCGGCACGGATTCCTCTCTCATCAATCTTTTTAGCATCAACACCCTTATTCTGGAGCTTCTCCTTACCATCAGGCCAGGTGCCGGAGCCACTAATTTTAGCAACCAGCCTAACAGTCCCTTCATCCTTTCTACAGTCTGCAGTTGTAGATTTTTGAACCAATTGAGTCCCAGCTCCTCCGTCATTGTTCCTAATCCTCCTGTCCAACTCCATGAGGAATTTAGAGTCCTTGTTCTCCTCAACCAGATGATTATTCTCTCTGGCCTTCTCTCTATTGTTACTGCCATGCTGTTTGGTAAGTCTATCTTCAAACAAGAAAGCCTTCTTATCATTTTGTTTGATTTCCTTTTGATGTAGATTACCAGCGTTAAGACCCTGAGCTTGTGCTGGAGATCCTCTCCCGTCTGCAGCAATGATTTTACTTTTATCTTTACCATTGTCCTTGTCCTTATCTTTCTTTTTTTCTCTGCTTTTTTCTTTTTTGTCCTTTTTATCCTTATGCTTTCCATCCCTTCCTTCCTTTTCCCCATTTTCCTTACTTTCCTTCTTCTCTTTGTCCTTTTTCTCTTTTTTATGTTTTTTTTCTTTACGCCTTTCCTGGAAATTCAAGTGAAAAAAAGATATCATGAATAGAAATTAAACAAGGAAACAAACAAAATGACTTCACATCACCACTTCTCCCTTTAAAAGAGCATAAAGAGAATAGCATCTATAGAAGAATAACCACAACATGGTCCTTAAAGAACCAGCAAAATTAATAACAAATTCAAGACCTTCAAAATCCCAATCTATCAGCATAACGATGTAGAGTATGCAAAATTAGCTCCTAATTTAACAAGCAGACAGAAAATTTAATAACAAAAATGATTGCCAATATGCTTCAATGCGGCCAACAAATTATAACACACAAAGTACTCTGCAATCAGAAAATGACTTTACTTGCAATAAATAAAATCCATACTAACATAGGAATCCATATCAAGTTCAACAAATGGATGGCCACCAGTGTTATATTGGAGGTGAAATTACTTGCAACAAGTACTTCTAATATGCAAGTAAATAATACCCACCAACTTGTGTATCGAAATTAAAATAATTCTAACAAATAAATTGGCAGAGCATTGGTTCCAAATAGTGCTAATGCACTTATAGTGACTCCTAGTCCTGGACAGCATATCATAAGTATAATATCTTACCCTCAAGGCTTTAACATTTATTCTGAACGGGAAGGTACACAATCAAGCCCATAGGCTATTCTTTTACATCAAAATCATGTTTTGTCCAACTCTCTAGGTGTGCTTATCATCCATAAAGAGATGGTACACCTAAAACAGATTTCATAACGTCCAACAGTGTCTATGTTTTAATTTTCTAGACATTCTCGATTCAACATAATATATCCACCATATTTTCAATTCATCATTACATATCCACCATACAAAATATGTGAACTATTCATTTTCCCGTCCAAAGGGCTCATAATTTGAGGACTACTAATTAATTCTACATCTAATCATAAACTATGTTTTGACCATCCCTTAGCCCACACCAAGCAGGTCGGCCCCATAAAATCAGAAGAAAAAAAGCCAATTGACTTATAAATATATGATAGATCAGAGCATTCCGACCATATACCAAACTCAAATGAATGAAATATAGGAACAGATATATATTCCAATTGAGTGACAGGGTGGTTTGGAGGGACAAACATAGGGGTAAGAGAGATGGGATGGTGTCAATATGGGTTTGAATACCCGACTAACATTACCAACATTTGCCGTTAAAAAAAGAACTAATATCCCAAAAATGGAGAAAACCTGAAGAAACCAAACCTATAAATGGGTGCAAACTATACAGACCAAGATCTTATTTAAATCTGAGAGGAAAGTGAAAAAAACAAGAAAGACTATTAATCACTGTCTCTTCACCGGCAAAGGTAGAACTCCCCTCCACAAGCTCAGCACTAGGAAACTCATCAGTCCAAAATCAAAAATTCGGAGATAAACAACATCTAACATCAATCAACAATAGATGAGTGTGCATGCAGGCACTGTAGTAAGTCAAAACTCCATCAACCAAGGGTTCACAATCGCAATTGATCAAGATAGGTCAAAAAGCCAATCATTGTTGATTGCATTTGCACCCAAAACCCAATCAAACAATATCTTTTTGTTTTTGTGTATGTGGAATATCAAAGTCACCATTTCAAATGCTACATGTCATTGGTTTACAGAGATCTTTAACTAAGTTGGATTTATCTACCATTCTCTTTTTGTTTTTCTGTGTGTGTGGAATATCAAAGTGATCATTTCAAATGCTACATGTCATCGGTTTAAATAGATCTTTAACTAAGTTGGATTTATCTACCATTCAAAAGAAACAAATGAAAAAATTAAATCATACCATGAAATGATGGCAGACATTTTTACAAACTATTTTTAAGGTCAGGACAGCTTGATATTTCAAATCTTACAAAATGGTGACATCCACTCAAAGGTAAAAAGTCTTAGGAGTAACTTGAAAAATGAACCTTATTCATGCACATTTAACGTTAAGCTTGCAAAAAATCCAGTTTTGCATTCCAGATAATGATAGGTCAAACAATTTGCACAGTATAATACAGGAAAATTGTATTAACCTTTTTTAGTAAATCCACATCATCTGTTCTAGATTTCTTTTCATATCCTGGTGGTGGAAATGGAAAGCAACGCGACATTGCACAAAATCCAGATATGCCTAGTGTATCCTCTCTGCAAAACTGAGAATGCTTCAATCACTTTCCAGTAGTACTGTTCCAGAAAGAGATCGAACCAGCAACTATTCTCTTGACCATGCACCATGTCACTGCATTCATTTCAAGCTTTAATATTCCTCCATAAGCTTCTTACTCACTACAAACACAAATTACGGAAACCACTATGGTTTACTCCTTCACCAAATATGCAAATAGCCGAAACTAATATTACTGAAATTCGATTCAAAATCAACTTTGAGTACGACAAGTACAGCCACTCAATCAAACTAACTAGTAACTAGTAGTAAAATTCTAAATGATTCAACACAACCCCGTTAACTAATTGCTTAAGATTAAGATCTTTACAATAATGTAATAATCTTATATCCTCTAAATTTTCTTTGGGGGGCAACAAACAATTATCAGATTGTCCTTTCAGTGATGGCCCTAAACATGAATCATGTCCCAACAAAGACGAAAAAAGGCCAAAATACGAAAAAATTCAGCCTTTACACGTTGTCTAAAATTGGTGATCACTGAATAAACAAGAATTAATATAAACAATCCTCTTCCATGCTCATAAAAGCAGCAATGTTAAAGACCATGATCTTAAGAATAAACAATCTCCAAGTACAAATTGTCTCCAAATCCACAATTCGAACCTCTAAAGAGATCGGAGCATGTGCCCATTTCACGCAAGAACCCCTCCTCCTCTGCTTTTGATCAAAACCCTAGTCAGTCCAAAGATTCCCAATTCAGCAACTATTAAGTAACGATCCAATGAAACCCTAGAAAATTCAGCAACACAAATAAGCTGAGTATCGCTAACACCCACAAAAATTTCAAAATAAAAAACCTAATTTTAACCCTAATTAAAAAAAAACACTAAAATTGATTGGAAAAAAAGGGAATAAAAACGAATTTTGGATACCTAAGCAATAATAGGTATCGATGAAAAGGGGAAATTGAAACTCTGATTCGAGATTGGGATTGATTTTTCCACTACAAAGTGGGCAATGATGAAGAAGAAGAAGAACAAGATCTCTTTCTGATTGAGAAGAAAGGAAAAAAGAGTAAAATGAAAAATAAAAAAAGGAATTGAGAATTATAATAGAAAGAAATAAACGTGTTTATTGTTTTTAATTAGGATTAAGATTATGGGTATGAAAGAATAATAAGAGGGTTTTTGTTTTTGTGGTAGTTTCTAGATTTTTGGTTTTCGTTTTTCTTCTTTCTGCTTCTTGTGTCTCAAATCTCTCTCTCTCTCTCTCTCTCTCAATTATATCAATTGCTTCTTCTCCTATGTTTTTCGTTATTTATGTGTTAGTTTTTCTCTCTCTTCCAAATTGCATGCTTTTCTCTCTATTTTCGGGTGTTATACGCAAAAAAATACGGATAGAGATACCACGTATTTATATATCGTAAAAACGGCACTTTCACTTGGCACACAGACTTGTAAAAAAACTGTATTTGCACTTCTTTCCGTTAGAGATTCAATAGAGTCAACAAAATCGAATTCATGTTTTTTAGATTATCATAATCATAACCTGCCTGCCTCCACACATGGGTGGATGGATCATTTCTAACCCACCAGGTAGCTCTATGTAAGGGCTAAACCAATAGAGTATACAACATATTGTCCCCATCCCCATTACTTAATTGTAATAACCAGTAGTTTCAATAAAGTTACCAAGATGAGTAGCATTATGTACACTCTCTTGAATGATATTAATGTGGGTCTCATATGTTGAAAATAAATCTTATTTAAAATGAAAAGACCAACATTTTTTTCATCTAATAAATCAGTGAGTGTTGGAATTTATAAAAACGTTTTTTTAGTATTTCTCGGGTTACCAATGTTAAATCAAAAACTAAAATGAAGATGTGTTTTGGACTTAACCCCTTGACTGGACTTACTAGAGGAATATACATCAAAGCCATCTTCATTAGTCATGTCAAACATGTCGCTCGAGCAGTCACACATCATGTGATCTAAATCACGAAATAATCCACTGACCACGACAATGTTTATGAAAATTGATCGAGAATCGTGTCCTGATTTCTTCAGCAGTCTCAATAGGATCATGTTAATTATCGTGAAAACGGCGAGTAAAGTTAGAAGTCTCGCATTAGATGAAAAAATGAGTCTTGAACAATATATAAGTGAGATGACTCATAAACTCAATGTCTCAAAGTTTTGTATGAATATGCGGTGTCTAATCTCACTTGTGTGGTTACTCTTAATCCAATGTGTTGATCCAACGAAATGAGGCTCCCCCTTATGGCCTATCAATTGTATCATAGTTGGTGGTTTGACAAAGGGTTCGACCAACTCACTGCGTCAAAAGTCTTCCTTGCAATAATGGTAAGGTAACATGTCTCATTGAGTGCAACCAACGACAATACATATGTATGTGAATGGATAAACTTTAGCATAAAGGGGAGCATAATGAATGGAATTACTCACACTTAATAAGGAGATTATTGTGACAAACATACAGTGAGTTAAAAGTCCCACGTATGATAAAAAAATAAAAAAATTAGTGCTCAACAATGTATATGTGAGAGGACTAGTCGACTCAATGTCTCAAGGTTTTATGTAAATATGTGGTATCCAGTTCACATGTGTAGTTGTTCTTGGTTCACTGTGATAATTCCTCGTGACCCAATATTAATTAACCATACTTTCAACTTATAAGAGGTTCTCCATCCTAAATGAAAGATATACACACTTTTCTGATAAATCTTTCGCTTTACTAAATTAGATACTAACTTAAGATTTGTTGAATTCTATATATAGTGTTACAGGCCATCGTTGTGGTGGTGGAAAATCAAAGTGATTCTAGATATGAGGTAAAATTGTCAGCATTCATATAAGAATATTGTTGGTCTCCCATATCATTTCATGTCTCAAATTGTTTGAATCTTTCATTGAAATGCCTTTTAAGATATTCAATTGCACCCACCGCACCTATTTTATATCGGTTTAAGTTTAAAATAATTAAATTGAGTACGCACGCATGATGCATTGATGCTTGGAAAACAATAATTTATTTTCAAATACATAGAGTGCAGGTATACACAACCACAACAGGTAATAAAGAGTAAGAAGAGTATCAATCCCATGATGATTGGAGTGAATAAACTATAAGTATTTCCAAATACCGAGTTTAGTTGTTTAAGATCCAAAATGACAATAGAACAGAACGAAGGCGCAACTTCAACGGTCCATGAGGATTATCAAGGATAGTCCAAGAGAAAATTGTTAGCAAAACTGGCAAGAGAGCTAGCACAGGTGTTGTCTTATTTGCAAATGTGTATCACGAGCATAAAATGTGACATAACACACATCCGTAAAAAGAGAACAGAGATATGCATTACACCAAATCCATCATTGACAAAGTTTATCACAATTAGTTAATCAACTTGAACAATGAGAGAGAAAATGCAATGTTATCGAGCTAACTTTCAGCCGTAATAATGAAGACCACGCAACTCGACGTAAACAATAATGAAGGTTCTAAGACATCAACGAAAACTTTTAATGAACTGACCATGATGATCGCCTGAAATACCACCACAAACTGAAGAATGATCAAGATGATTATAACTTAACAAGGGGCACGATGAGAGTTCCAATTAATATGAAGTTTAATACATTGCTTTCCAAATTAATTAGGCATATACTCCATAAACAAGCAAATTATGGCCATTCTAAAGATTCCAAATGATCATTGCAAAATAATTGGTCAATAGATATCAAGAGGGTCATAGTCATCAGAAATAAGATTCCATTTAAGTCAGTTGTAAAAACGCAAACTAAATATTGTTCCACATAACATAGGTTTTAAACCGGTTGATTTCAAGGAGGAAAGACTTGATAGAGCACTCACTACCCAAGCATGGTATGACATTTTTCCTCAAAGTCAATTACATAATGTTATTTCACACTGTTTCAATCATTTTCCAATTTTACTAAAACTGTGTGAAGAAGATAGGCGAAGAGGAACATATGAATTTCAGTTTGAGAACACATGGTTGATGGAAGAAGAGTTAGAGGGCGTGGTTTTAGAGGGCTGGGCGAAATCCATAGAAACAAGCATATTACCAAAACTGAAAAGTTGTACAGAGAGCATGAATGATTGGGGTCGTAAGCTTAGAAACAAATATCGGGTGGAAATTGAGGAGTGTAGGGAGGAGCTGGAGTGTATCGGAAGTAGTGATAAAACAAGTGACGGAGTTCGATATGAAGAAGTCAGCAAACAAATGGGTATCTTATTGGCACAAGAAGAGGAATTTTGGAAACAAAGAGCAAAGGTGTATTGGCTAAAAGACAGCGACACAAATTCCCGATTTTTCCATGCCATGGCTAGTGCAAAGAAAAGACGTAATACCATTAATAGCTTGAAGGGGGGTGATGGGGAGACAGTGCTGGTTCAACAAGAATTGTGTGGCGTTGCTATAAATTATTTTACATAACTGTTTGCAAATGCACAGAACACGATTGATTCAGCCTTGGAGTATATTAACCCCTCTGTGTCCGAGGAAGATAATGGTACTCTCCCTGCTCCTTTTCAAATTTATGAATTTAAACATGCTTTATTTTCCATGCACTCAGATAAAGCTCCAAGATCAGATGGTTTAAATCTGGCGTTTTACAAGCGGTTTTGGCATCTCTGTGGAGTAGAATTATTTCATGCAGGAGTCAATTGGCTGAATAGTGGAAATTTTCCATCTCATATTATGGATACTAATATTTTTTTAATTCCAAAGAAAGATAATCCTGAGTCTATGCGAGACTTTCACCCCATTTCACTGTGTAATGTAATCTACGAGATTATTTCAAAGGTACTTGCTAACCGCCTTAAACCGTTTCTTTCAAAATGTATTTCGCAAGAACAATTTGCCTCTGTGGAGAATCGGTCTATAATTGATAATGTTATGGTTGCTTACGAAATTGTACATCATTTAAAGTGTAAGAGGAAAGGAAAGAAAGGAGAGGTCGCATTGAAGATCGACATTAGTAAAGCATATGACAGAGTTAATTGGGATTATCTGAAGAATGTTATGCGAAGGATGGTTTTTCACGATAGATGGGTAAAATGGATGAGTATGTGTATGGATAGTGTTAATTATTAAGTGCTTGTTAATGGAGAGAGAGTGGGACCAATGAATCCTAAAAGAGGTCTTCGGCAGGGTGACCCATTGTCACCCTGTTTGTTTATAATGTGTGCAGAGGGATTATCCGCTCTTCTAAAAAAACCGGAGGCAAGTGGTGATACTCACGGTATTGAGGTGTGTAGAGGGGCACCAATCCTCACACAACTTTTATTTGTTGACGATTGTTTTTTGTTTTGCAGGGCAAATCTTAGCGAAAGCACAAAATTAAAAGAGATCCTCCAATACTATGAAGTAGAAAAGGTAAAGGAATACATTGGCTGAGTTGGGACAAGCTTACAATGAGGAAGGAATACAGAGGTATGAGTTTTCGACACCTACTTGGCTTTAATTTAACTATGCTGGGGAAGCAGGGTTGGAAGTTACAAACTGAACCAGATACTATTGTTACACGGATTTACAAAGCTAAATACTTTATGAGAACTAATTTTTTGGGGGCTCGTCTAGGCCATAACCCAAGTTATATTTGGCGTAGTATCTTTGCTTCACAGGTGTTAGTTAGAGGTGGTCAAAGATGGCGTGTTGGAAATGGGAGGAATATAAATGTGTGGAAGGATCCATGGTTGCGTTCAGAGGAGAATTCTTTTATTTCAAGTCCCATTATAAATGGTTTGGAACATTTGAAGGTGGAGGACTTGCTGAGTTTGGATGGGATTACATGGAATTGGCAAGGCATTAATGAGTTGTTTAATGAAAGGGATTAGACTGAAATTTGCAAAATAATGCCATCACTTCAAGAGAATGAGGATAAGGTTATTTGGAAGTTCAATAGCAAGGGACATTACACGGTGAAATCAGCTTATCGATATGCCATGGAAAGTCTTGTGAACAATGAAGAATATCGAATATTGGGTGATTGGATGCGTATGTGGAAAATGCGGATTCCTCAAAAGTGCAAAGTTTTTCTTTGGAGAGTACTTAGAGGGGTTCTTCCCACGTGTATGAGGCAACAAGATAGAGGTGTTCCATGTTCTGACATTTGCCCTCATTGTGAGACTAACTATGAGAACGATTGGCACATGTTTATTGGTTGTGAAGCGGCAAAACAAGTTGGCAAGAGGCGGGGCTGTGAGAAAGAATAAGTGACGGAGCTGTTAATGCTACTGGTTTGGCAACATGTTTATTTTCTTGCGTATGTAGGTTTCTTGAGCAGGTGTGTAACAACATAACAATGATGTTATGCTGCATTTGGCGTCGTCGAAACAACAAAGTATGGGAAACCGAACAGCTGCCTGTCCGACAAGCTGTGCAAATGGTTCAGAATCTGTTATTGCAATGGCGTGCGGCACATAAACAACCCCAAATATCTGAACAACAGCGCAACGATCAGCTGTATGTGCAATGGCAGCCCCCGACGGAAGGGTATGTGAAGTGCAACATAGACGCAACATAATTTGGTGATCAACAATGCTTTGGAATTGGAATGTGTATTAGAAACCCTCAAGGTCAGTTTGTGAAAGCTCTAACTAAATGGTTTAAGTGTTATCCAAGTCCTTGGAGGCAGAGGCATTAGGATTAAGGGAAGCTATATCTTGGCTTGGGGAACTAGGATTATCGATGGTGCAAATTGAGCTAGATTGCAAGCTAGTGGTGGAAAGCATCATGGATAAATCTAACAACCAGTCGGATTTTGGCAATATTATTTCTTCTTGTAGATCGCTCTTACAACAATTTCCAAACTTTAAGATAAGTTTTATTCGGAGACAAGCAAATTTTGTCGCCCATACTTTAGCAAGGGAGTCAAGATTGTATGCTAGTCACCATGTTTTTGATTTGATTCCATCTTGTATTAGTTCTATTATGTTGAATG
>Ga0228711_1000033_pt1 | contig 93421 bp, 45 predicted proteins | sample MedpolnodulmetaG_2_FD_177996 | JGI IMG/M metagenome (GOLD analysis project Ga0228711, IMG submission 177996) | Root nodule microbial communities from Medicago polymorpha collected in Santa Monica, California, United States - brown nodules | ecosystem: Host-associated > Plants > Roots > Nodule...
ATATATATATGTGGGTTTTGCTAGAAGCCACCCATGAAGGTGTCTTTTAGCAACTCACACCTCAAGGTGTGATTTCCACTTTTTAGTTATAACTTTGCTAAAAGACACATTCATAAAAGGTGTTTTTTAGCAAAACCCTATATATATATATATATACACACACACACACACACGTGTGTGTGCGTGCGCGCTCTAAGATATATAAATATATATTAAGATTTTGTAACTTACGTTGTGCATTATCTATAAATGATTGACGATTTTTTATGATTAATACATATGTTGTTTATTTTCTAATTTATTTCTCCAAAAAATTTAGTCTTATTTTGATCATGTTGTGCTATAATTTTCTAGATGTGCTAGAATTTTCTTCATTTTGATCATTTTGTGCTATAATTTTCTAGATGTGAGTGTTTCCATAGGCACCATCACATCAACTAAATTGGTTGCTATAATAATGCAAATCTGCAACCAATTCAAGTTCCAAACTCGTAGATTCAGGGACCCTTGTACTAAATACTAATTGAAGGCACAACAGAAAGAACTATATGGGAGAGTCTTCAGCATCCTTCAAATGTAATGCTGCCAAACATGAAACTTACAAGCAATAAAATAACAGGTGAGAAAGTAAAACTCACATCATAGAAAACAACCAAATTACATGACCAAGATCTATGAAGTGAAAACAACAACATAAATTATACTAATTAAAACCAAAATCTATGTCATTGATCAGTTTTGAACAGTATATACCTCATGTCTGTGGGAGCGGAGAAGCGGAGGGGACCAAACGAGTAGTGTGTGTGGATGTTGGTTGTTTGTGGCGGCAATTACGAATATAGAGTACGAGGATGACGGCGGCGGCAATAAGAAGAAGAATGATGGTGATCATAATGGGTACGACCCATTTTCGAGTAGTTGCATGGTGGGGGTGGGTTGAAGTCGGTTTTGTTGAAGTGACGGATGTCATAACGCGGTTGGGTTGAAGTCGGTTTCACTATTATCCTAAATATATAGTGTGAAATATATTAAATTAGAAATGATGAAGATATTATTTATTAGATGTACATTTGGAAGGAAAAAAAGTAATTGGTATTGCGTAAAAAGTTGGAATAAGTCATTCTGTTTGGAACAATTTTTTTTTCAAATGAGTCACTAAAACTCTATAAAACACTTGTATTTTAGATCAATAAAAATTTGTGTATTTGATCTAAAATTTGTGTCGTCCCTTGCCAATGCTTCAATATTCTTACGTATTGCATGATAAATTGAAGACCAAGATTTTATGTCATAAATTGAAGACGAAGACAATTTATTGTCTTCTTAACAGTACAATACCTTTACTCAATCTCACGTGACTTGTTAGCGCCTCAAAATTTGCAAAACGAAGACGGTCCATCCGTGTAAAGTCACTTAGCTAACCGTAATAAAAACAAACGAAATTGATAGCAGTATTCATTGCAACACAAGAAAAGCTATGATTAAAAATTGATACAATTTTAGCAAGTGTGCTAATTTATATTGAGTCATAAATAAATTGATTTGTATCCACATGGGGTTGCCTTAGGCAAATGGGTTTTGTTGCAATGACTATTAAATAATTGAAGAATAAAATTGGTTTTGGAAAATGATTAGAGAAAGGATTGGGTCTTTCGGATCATTTGTCCATCACTCATTAGTAATCTGCTTTTAAATCATATGATTGTTATTCAGTTCACGACAATTAACAAAATAGTGCATGTCAATCATTTGACTCAAAGCCCTCTTTTCTAATTATAATTCCCTAATTCCTTAGGTGAACCTATAATCATCAAAGGTTTTAAGTCTGTTAATTTTAAAATCACAACCTAACAACTTGTCATTCTTAGATTGTTTGTTAGGTTGAACAGCATAAATAGGTCAAACACATTGACTTGATTATCTTCCACTAAGCTATAATGCTTGATATGTTTTTTTTTTTTGCAACTTTGATATAATATATATATATATATATATATATATATATGTGTGTGTGCGCGCGCGCGCGCGCGCGCACGCTCTAAGATATATAAATATATATTAAGATTTTGTAACTTACGTTGTGCATTGTCTATAAATGATTGACGATTTGTTATGATTAATACATATGTTGTTATTTTTCTAATTTATTTCTCCATAAATTTTAGTCTTACTTCCTTCAAAAAAAAACTTTAGCCCCACTAATAATTCAATCTCAGATCCGCCCCTGCTTGTAACGCAAAAATCGTGCTCCGGTCGTGGCACGATTTCACATTGAATTCAAATTTTTGCCTGGATCCTCCTCCAAATCGTGGACCGATAAGCTGGCACGTGGCACGAATTTTTACGTGACAAAAGTTCTTGAAACCTACTCCAAATCGTGCTCCGGTGTAATAAATTGTGGCACGATTTCATCCTTCCTTGCAAATGTAATTTTTGTTCTTTTGTAGCCTCTGACTCATGCAAAATCACCTGAACTTCGCTAAAATGAACAAAAAATTATTAACAAAATAATGTATGACCTAGTGTCATAAAAAATGTACAAAAGTCAAAGTTTACAAAAAAGACACCAAAACAGCAATATTGTCAAACCCAAAACAAAAAAAAAAAAGATCAATTATCCCGTGAAACAACTCCTAAATATATGAGCGGTTAAATACTTCATAGATAGTAATCATAAAAAATGTCATTAACTTCAGAATTAATCCATAATTATCTATGTTTAACTGCGTAGATTTTTTTGTTGAGTGATTGTTTAACTAGGTAGTTAATTAGATCAATTGGCCTCATGGGAACTTTGTCTTTTTTTCTTTTTCTTTTTTGGGTCAAGTTATGAGAACTTTTCTGACTAAATATATCTCCTAAAATATAACACTTTTATTTTTTATATTTTAAGGGTTTACTTTATACACTTTGGTCTAGTTTGTCTAGGTTGACCAAATATTGCTATTTTTTTATAATAATCATAAAAAATGTCATTAAGATCAGACTTAATCCATAATCATCTATGTTTAACTGCATAGTTTTTTTGTTGAGTGATTGTTTAACTAGGTAGTTAATTAGATCAATTGGCCTTATGAGAACTTTGTCTTTTCTTCTTTTTCTTTTTTGGGTCAAGTTATGAGAACTTATCTGACTAAATATATCTCCTAAAATATAACACTTTTATTTTTTAGGGTTAATAGGTCTTTACCTCCTGTAATATAGGTCATTTCTGGTTTTCCCCCCTGTAAAAAAAATTTTTTGATTTATCTCCTGTAAAATATTTTTGTTTTGATTTACCCCCTAATAGGCCAAACAAAAACGAAAATTTCTTGAAAAAAAAAATTGGTTTTTGTTTGGCCTATTAGGGGGGTAAATCAAAACAATTTTTTTGTATAGGGGGTAAATCAAAAAAAATATTTACAAAGGGAAAACCGGAAATGACCTATATTATAGGGGGTAAAGACTTATTAACCCTATTTTTTATATTTTAAGGGTTAATTCTATACACTTTAGTCTAGTTTGTCTAGGTTGACCAAATATTGCTATTTTCATGGAAGTATTGATGTTGTGAGATATCCTTGTGTTAAACAAAGCAAGTGCATTTACGTGGTTAATGAGCTTCGAGGACGAATTATTTAGGATAACCTGATTTCAGTTCTTCAAGGTAATAATTTTTTTACCAGAATTCATTCATCTCTTGATCGAACTAGATTAACGCAAACAAAAAATAAAAATAAGAAATCGCTTTCGGCGAAGCCTATTCCATGCTCGACTGCTAAATAAGGATTTTTTTTTTTTTTTATTCCCTGCTTGGCTTCGAAATTATGGTTCATATATTTGGCTCTAATTCTTCTTTATTTTGATCAAGTGGATAGTTTGCGAGGAAGTATATAAATTGTGATATATGATTTTGATAGAAGAATTGTTGATGTTGATTAAGGCAGATCTAATGCTGATTAATTGGGGGGAAAAATGGATTTTATGGCATATCTTAGTGATAGGTGGTTGCATGTTGATTTTCAAGTTTTTTTTTTTTACAGATCCACATTCAAGCATTGTATATTGATTTTGAAGTTAAGTACATTCTTGAATTGTTTTATCTGGCTGTCTTAAAAATTTATCCATGTATGTCGATACTTTTGCTTAACGAAAAATACGAAGCGTTATGCTTCATTTGGTCGACATTCTGATAGAACATGTACATACATAATTGAGAGAAAGATTAGAATGATCTCTACACACTCACACTTAAAGAGAACATTACAAACGAATGATAAAACTCTTTATTAATGAATATGAGAGATATGAGTGATATTAGATATTAGAGATATCAATTGAATACAAAAACTAAGTACTTATAGGCTAAGTTGAGTAACTTGCACTACAACCAACAAACATAGTTGGATTTATCCACAACTAACTAAGCGTAGAATATGAATTATACTTCAACGCATTCTACTAAATGTGTTACAATCTTATCAAGTGTTTGACAGTTCGCTACAGCTTTCCCTAATCCTTATATGTTGTTATCTTTTGTCGACGAGTTACTGTTTTAAATTGTGTTTTAGATTGGTAATTTAATTGATTAACGATTTCGGGTTTGCATATGTGTGCCTACTCTTGAAGTGTACTCTGAATTTGCCAATTTTTGGATATAGCTTTCCATCACATTTCTTCAAAATAATTGTGTAATGTTTTAGTGACATGTTTTGTAATTTGCATATTTGTATTTCTCTGTCTCTGAATCTTATGTGATTAATTATACACTTAATATGTTTATGGAATCATAAGTGGTCTTTTCTAATTGGAATTTCACTATATCATTTTCAGAGGGGTGTAGGTAGTAGTGTTGATGGAATACAAAGCAAATATCATATTCAGTGTTCATCCCTTGATGCAACATATTCCATTGTGGGTTCTGAAGTGGAAATTGCTTAAATAAATAATGTGCCTTGCTTTCATCTCAGAAATGAATGCACAGAACAGTCACCAAGAACAGCACTACTAGATGGACTAGAAGGACAATCCAACAGCACAGAAGATGATACATTTAGCACTAGAGCCTCAAGCATGACATATACAAGATTGAAAATTTTATATGGACTAAAAACATATTTAACCTTTTTGTAACTTAATAACATGTGGGAGTGTGAGAATATGAAAGCATGAGAAATGTAAATTTCTACAATGATAAATCATATTGGATGGTTGACATTATATTCAAACAAAAACAAAATTAACCATCTGTGTTTAACTGCATAGTTAAGAATTAAGATCAATTGGTCTTATGAGAACTTTTCTCACTAAATGTATCCCATAAAATATGACTCTATTTTATTACATATCGTGTGGGGTTCTTTTTGTACACTTTAGTCTAGTTTGTCTAGGTTGAACAAATATTGATAGTATTTTCTTTTTCTTTACAGAGGCGTGGGTTTAGAATATAAGAATATGTTTGACGGTTTCAGGGAAATATTGTTATGAGAAATTCTTGTGTTCAAATAGATATTCACAGAAAAAATAAAAACTTTTAGATGTAATTTTGCTCCTCAAAATTTTGCAATTGTTCGATTTTGGTCCGACAACTTTTAATTGTTTCACTTTGACTTCTTAAGTTTTACAATTGTTTGTGTAGAAAAAATCCACAATTGTTCGATTTTGACCCTCACGTCTCAATTGCTCAGACCCTAAATTTATCTCATTTTGCATTGGTTAGTCTCTTGTAAACATTTTGATTGATAAACGCTAACGTGAACAATTGGTTCACAAGTGTTTGATTCAAATTGGCAAGTTGAAAATGCAAAAATTGATTTAAAAAAACATTAAATAGTATGATGTGACTTATAAAAAGAAGAAATGAGTTTTTACGTAGATGGAGAAGAGGATGGAATTTTCGACTGCCCAAGAAGTAAGAGGATAAGTGGTAATGTGATGGCCTTTTTTCGTTTTAAAAACAATTTATTTATTTTAATATACACCGTAAGTGTTTCATGTCAAAATTTCAATGGTGACTAGCAAATGTTTAAGGGGGAAATTTGGAGGTAAAATCGAGTAACTGAAATTTAGGAGCTCAAAATCAAATAATTCTAAAATTTAGGGGGTCAAAATTGAGTAATTGAAACTTTTGAGGCCAAAATCAAACAATTATAGAACTTTGGAGTTCAAAACTGCATGTAAGGTCAAGTCCACTCTGGGGTCTTTCAAGTTTAGAGTTTGTACCATATTAGTCCTGTTAAGTTTTAAATTGGTCATTTATGTTAGTAAAAGAGTGTATCCATTCTTTTAAGTCAAAATATATGCATTATTACTCTATTTCCATCAAACTTAGTTAAAAAATGCTTATGTTGACGTTTATTGTTAAGTTGGTAGGTCCAAGAATTATTAAGTCTTAGCTTTAACAAAACCAATCGATTACCAAATTTATAATGTTGTGGATGAAATAGTTATTTGCAAAATTAGTATTGAATTTGGAAACAATACCAAGAAAATGTAAGTAATTATTTTTGGTACCATAAACACTTTTTGGACTTTCCACCTTAATGTTAAATGTCTGCGTATGCATTTTTTAACAAGTTTAATGCAAAAAGGATCAATTTTTTAAAAAAATAAAATTAAAGGACTAACTTGTTCATTTATGCTGGTATAAATGATGAATTTAAAATTAAAAAAAAATAACTAATCTGATACAAACGTTAAACTTAAAAAACTCCAAACGTACTTGGCCCATCCCTGATTAAAAAGTTGAGAACCGATAAAAACCCACCCTTCGGTAAGAGGACAAGTTTCTAAGAAGGCCTTACATTATCTTTTGGTAGAATAAAAAGGCTTTACTTGCACACAAAAAAAAGGCCTTACATTACAAGTTACAATGACACCTTCAAATAATCCACCAACTATAAACTTTGCATATAACAACCAAACTGTTCTGTAGCAAGTGTAAATTAGAAGTTTCACAATGTTTAGTAAATTGGAAGTTGAACTCTTTATAAGTGACAAGACCCATAAATCTAATGCATTGAGGTTTTAGGCTAAAGTGTGGTGTCTAACTCACTTGTGTTGTTGCTCTGAGTCTAATATGGATGATTTCTCGGGCTTCCCTCGTGACCTAACAGTGGCATCAGAGTCGAGATCCAATAATGGGTTCAATCGGCTCCTTGTTTTGAAAGTATTCCTGACAATGATGTTCTGGCGGTGTGTAACATTGATGAGGCAGGTGTAAACGGAGGTGCAAGTATAAGTGTATGCGGAGTAAGGCTTAACATTACAGGAGGATCCACAGTTGGAGATATAATGTGAGGAGTAGAATCAGAGGAGGGACGAATGAGAACAACCATATGTGAAATAGTGCAAACGATAATCATAAAATGGTATGTTTTTGTAAATGTAAGGTTTTCTAAACTTTCAGATTATATAATTTGAGCGGTACCGATATAAGTTTGGTGACACGATTCAAACAAAAAATCTTAGAAATAAAATGAGGAAGGTTTGAGTCACGTTATATTTGCATTTGGACAAAAATAGTGTGAATGGAGTCTATTGATGCTTGGATTGTGTCAAGAAATCATGTTTCGCCGTATGAGGGTGTTTTTGGGAAAGATTTGGAGTGGAAGGTGAGAAATTTGGATTATATAATTCGAAGTGAGGTTTTTTTTTTTAAAAAAAAAGAGATGAATTGTCTTATGAGATGATCGAATGATAGATATATACATTTCGAATCTCATAATCCAAAACATCTCAAATGTGTTACAAATTATAAAATTTGAACTAGAGTAAAATAGATATTTCATAGGACAAGAGAGAAGCATGTAGGTGGAAAAAGAAGTTCACAAAAGAATTAGACAACAAATTTGTGAAAGTAATTTGATATCTAATATTCACACCCCTCCCGGATAGAAAATGACACGTTATTATAAACTTTTGTTCTTTCACACCCTATATAGCTTCAATATTTCAAAATTATATATATTTTTTATAAATATATTCTCTAGTCTAAAATATTTTCTTGGGTGTTCGGAGTTCGAACCTCGGACCTTGCATATATAATGCATTGTCCTTACAACTAAGTTAAGCTCATGGAGACCTCTAGTCTAAAATATTAATCGAACGGTGAGAGTTTGACTTTGTAATTTTTAAGAGATATAGTTTACAATTTATCTAAAATAATAATTAGTGTCACCATAATTAATAACTAGTAATGTCCTCGTGAACTTAGCTTACGTGGTATGGACAATGCATAATATATGCAGGGTTCAAACCCTTGTCACCACCAAAAAAAATTAATAATAATTCTCTCTCATCCCCGATTTTTTTTTTAATATTCTCTAAATTTTCTTGCATATATAAGAACGCATTTTCGCTTGTATGATTTACAAAGGCAAAATATGTTCTTGTTAGGACAAACCGCATCATTTTCTATCAATGTAGTAGAATATTTTTTCCTCAAAGAAAAAATTAATAAACCTTTTTTTGGACAGAAAAATAACAAACTTAGAAATAAAATAATTGTTAGACCGGACATCATGATTAAGGTTTGAATCCCAGTACCTCCATTTTATATATGTGTTTATGATAGATTTGTCATCTTGTCTATTTACAAAAATAAAATAATGCAAGCATGCATAAAAGAAAGAACAGGACCACCAGCCACATGGTAGGTTTATGAAACAAAGTAGGCTACCTTATTGTAAGGTTGAAAAGGATGGACACAGATAGATCCAAATACTTCTATAACCAAACAATCTCTGCAATCCATGCCCCTCAAACTTGACTTGCTATTTTCTTACAACCGATAAAAGTTTTAATATTTAGTCATAGAACAATAGATACAAATTATAACATATCATCAATAATAATAAAGAAGGAAGAAGAAATTGTGTACCTTTCAATTAGGTTGATGAAGGATAATCGTCGACAATTATGAGATGAATAACAACCCTCATTTCGTCTAGCTTTAGGTTTTCACAATGCTGTGTAGAATCATTAACTGTCTGATGGGATGACGTTTAAATAGTTAAACGGCTGAGGGCAGGGACCTCTCATTGGGCTTAGCTAAATGGTCCAACCTATCACGGTCCATTTAGAAAGAATAGCTCAATCACACATATTCATCAACTAATTAGTGTTCAACACAATAGACCATAATTTATATTATAATATTAACTTATAATAATTGATTATTGTCAACCATAATTGATTAATTAAATAATTAATCCAACAACAACTTATTTTCCAATTTATCATTCAGTTGTGGATATGGAAGAATGACCATTCTAAAATGAGAGTAATCATTCATACCAAGAGAAGGAGACCAACCCCTAATGTGTTCTCTTTCACTAAATTTGTCCAGTCCCACTCCCCGGTTCCCAAATCTAAACATGCGTATTTATTAACACAAAAATCTGAACATGGATACTGTACCATCCTCTAGAATCCTGACTGTCGTATAAACAAAATATTCAATTGCATGCATATAAATTAAGGATATTAGTTATACACAAAAATCTGAACATGGATAGAGTACCATCCTCAAAAATATGTATTATTTTTTGGTCTAAAAAAAAAATCGATTCGATTTATTGAAAGACAACTCTATCAATCTTATCTCACTTTTTCATATATTTCATCGTTCCTAAGATACATATTTGTGTGTATTCACAAAGTATCTTATAGTAAAATATTTTTTAAAATGTAAATATTTTTTTATATTTCTAAGGTACATAGCCATATGATATGATTATCCAATACGGATATGTTTTCGATTTTAAAGTGTCAGGGCGTCATAGGTTGAAAACTGTTTAATATTTTTTTACCATGAGCAATAGCTAGAAAAGGTTGCCTTTGGCATAGTCTAGATAGGCCTACATAATATTTTTGTTTTAAATAGACAATACCAAGACTTGTGTATAAGATTATTTGGATCAGCGGCGAATCTCGCAAAAAATTTATGCAGAGACTAACTATAAAAAAGATTTTTATTTCTAAAACAAACATATTAAATTCAATTTAAAAAAAAAAGTGTTTTTAGTCTTGAATTTAATCTCTAACAAAAAACTTAAGAACTAAAATTAACAAATCTTAGGAACTTAACATAAAAATCGCTATTTATAAACGTTGGGCAAAATGCATTTCAAGAATCCCCCATATGAAGGGCTATGCCCCTGATTTGGATAATACTTAGGTGACATTGTGATTGGCGACATTGGTCAACCACAACGTCACAAGTGGCTAAAAGTTTAGAGAAATATTTGGTTAGACACAACACTAAATATTGCATGCAAGACACATACATTAAATTAAAAAAAAATGATTAAAGTGATTAATTGATGTGACTATTTTATTTATCTTTTAATTTTTTTGATTTATGTGTGTATCTAAATTTTATGCTTATAAAAGACTATCTCAAAAGTTGAAGTTATAGGGCAGCACTTGGGTGACATTTGAGTGTCAATGTCATGTAACATTGGTCAACCACAATATCATAAGTAAAAAAAAAAAAAAATATTTGTGTGAAGAGAATAAAGTCACTTATAATATTATGGTTGGTCAATATCACATTACATTTTTTAAGATAATAATTTGCTTATACTAGCATGCATCAATTTTGACATATTTAAAATTATCACTGTCAAAAGGATTTAAATTATTAACAACAAATTGATCCAAATAGTAAAAAAGTTGGACCTCAAGTGGTCATGGGTTCATATTCTTTACGGATATTACTCACCACTAACGGGTGCAAAAACTTTGTATATATAACATAAAGGGTTTTGCTAAAGATGTTTTTTTAGCAACTCATATTTTAAAGTGTAATTATCCACTTTTTAGTTATAACTTGTTAAAAGACATCTTCATAAAAATTAGTGGGTGTCTTTTAACAAATGCATATAGGAGTTGTTAGAAGACACCTTTTAGTTTTTGTGAATGTGTCTTTTAGCAACTCACACCTCAAATATAATTATCTATTTTTTAGTTATAACTTCCTGAAAGACACTTTCATAAAAATTAGTGAGTGTCTTTTAGAAAAAGCAAAGCTCAAAACAATAAATAGAATTTAAACTATGTATCACATAAAGTTAGATTATCTTTTTTTTGATGTAATAAAGTTAGATTATCTAAAAGTTCATGTTTGATATCAAAATAGAATTAATCTTAGTTCGTTAATATAAAATAGATCTTTAAGCTAGTAGAAAAAAGTTTTGTTGATCTCTCTAAAAGGCTGTATCATTCCTCCTCAACCAATCATCAATCCACTCAAGAAACAAAGGCTAAAAACAAGTCTATGCTAGATAATAGATCAAACTTGGTCTTTGCAATATTTTTAAACAAATTAGGCTTATTTATGACCTGTTTTATGTAAAACTTAAGTCGATCCAATCTATTCTGAGTGTTTCTTTTGTTTTATTTTATAGTATTATTACTACTGTATTGGTGGTGAATGACCTTGAGCTTGAAGTGTTGTGTTGACTATTCATTCATACCTTAACTTTGGTGGGCTCCTTCCATAGTGGGGGTAATAGACTGATAATGGATTGGACATAACTGTGGAATGGGACCACACAGCCACGAGACAGCAGTGCTACACGACAACAACCCGAGCCCACCATGAGATGGTTGGACACGTGAAGTGAGTATGGGCTTGGGCCCACTTTGTAGCCCATTTGATCATGACAGCGCGTGATACAAAACAATCGACATCTTTTTCGCGTTTCCGTGTTGCGTTGCGTCGCATAAAGAAGATAAACAACACCAATGCAGCAATGCTATCCATATCAGTTTTTCTGTTTTCTTAAATCAGATAATATTTAGACAGTTTGGTTGTTTTGATGCTTATAATTGAATGAGACACAATTGCAACTAGTTTATCAACAAACATTTGCATCTTCCATGGGCCAAATGTTTGCTATAAAAATCGTTTCTGTCTTTAGATTTATGAAGGGTATAATTATTTAGGTTAAATATATTTTAGTTTCTATAAAATTCACTACTTTTTATCTTTAGTCTTAACATAAATTTTATCAAATCTTCACTGATCTTAACGATGACTAATCTTCATTAGAAAATTTATTGGACATATAAAGTGAGTTGGACGTGTACTTGTCTCTCGGCCGAATTTTTTCGGTAAACAAATGTCGTGTATCGAACTTTGATCACTTGGTTAAGAAGTTCAATAGTTTACACAAGTGAGTTGAACTCACTTGTGTGGTAACTCAGTGTGGTGATCCCATAAGCTCCAATCACGACCCAACAATGTATCAGTGTCAAAGGTTGACTAAGGTGACTGGCTCCTTGTATAGAACATCTTCCTAACCATGGGTTCTCGGACGATAGTACAAGTGTAAAGTGAATGTTGTGGCAAGTGTAAAGTGATTTAGAGGCCCCATATTGCTTGGAAAAATGAAGGCCGACAACAGTGAGACGACTCATAAACTTGACGCCTTAAGGTTTTAGGTTAATATATTGTGTCTAAGTCACTTGTGTGGTTGCTCTAACTCCAATGTGTATGATCTCTCAAGATCCCGTCACGACCCAACGCTATTAGTTCAATATCATGATTCACCAAAATATTTTAAGACTCTCTTATAAGTTCCAACAGTGGTATCAAAGCTTGATTCAAGAAGTGAATAGTCTCACATTTGGAAGAGAGATTGTTGGATGTATCATGTATGACTTCGAAGACTCATAAAAGATGAAAATTTGATGTTGGGCTACATATATGCAAACATAACCATATATTTAATGCCTTAAGGTTTTTTTTTTAACGAAGATGCTCTTGGTGAGACATGTCAAAAAGAGAAAGTTGTTAAAACTTCTTTTAAACCTAAAAACATAGTTTCCATCTTGAGACCATTGGAACTTCTTAACATTGAACTATTTAAGTAAGTTAGTAGTGCCTCTGTCGAGGGAAAAAGTATGAACTAGTCATTGTTGATGAGTTAGATACACTTTTTTTATATTCACTACATTAACATAATTATCAATATTAAGAAAAATAAAAAGTGTAGAATATTTGTTATGTTGAGATTCAAGTTGAAAAACACAATTTTTCACCTCTTAATACTTAATGATTGCTCTCTAAAAAAACACACTTAATGATCACGAATTTTGTCAACATGCTCTTTAGAAAAAAAAAAACAAAAAAACAATACCAAACAAGATTTATAATAATGGTAAAACCTTCACCCTTGAATTGATTTAATTAGTTCAACGATTTTTTTTGAAAGAAAATCGACAGTTGAATAATGACTAATAGATAAAGAAAAAACATAAAAACTAGTTGAACTAACTCCGATAGAAATGAGAGTTTTCTAAAGGCTTTTAGCTTGGTTTGAGCTTAGCCCCTTTCTTTATGAAAAAAATAAATTAATTGATTTCAACTTGTTCACTTCAATTAGGTTTTGTAACAAAAATAAAAATAAAAAAATAAATTAGGTTTGAGTGACTACAATATAAAGGAAATAGAAATTGGGCGAATAGACTGATTTCTAATTCAATTAATTGAACCAGCTAATTGTGTATAATTTTTTAAAAATACTTTAAATTATTTTTAGGAAAAAGCTAATGAATGCTCTAAGACACTCTTTAAGAGTCTAATATTTTTTTTTGACAAATTTAAGAGTCTAATATAGTAAGCTAATAATCTTGAAACTTTGAATTTTGTATATCCAATGCATTTTAAATTGAAGTGTTTAACTTTGCAATGAATAATTTTTTAACCGAAAATCTTTAAAAAGTGCCCTTACCACAATCTTTAACAAAACAATTATTTTTATAGACCACTCAACTTTCTTAACCTAATCGCATGGTGGATAGATTGCCAGATATGGCATTTCTACTTTAAAAAATTTCATGATGGGGAGAAGGGAAAAAAATTTAAAACCCAAACACGATCATTGACCTTCTCCTTCCTAATTATGTGGCTCATTTAAAATACAAAATGATATGTGTACCTCTTTATTTTCATGCATTCAATTACCATATTGTTTTCTTTTTATCTTTCTCTTTCTATTATTCCAAACAAGTAAATATATCATTTTTAATGAAGTTTTAGTTTTGATTAAAATTAAAAGTATAAATATTTGTGACTTTAAAATTATAATGTATCATGTTTATTTTTTTCAATCACATCAACAATATAACATTATTACAGACAAGTTAGTTTAAAGATTACGTTAACAAGTTCTCTAAGTGCATTGTTTAAAGAATCTATTGTAAGAAATTGTCTGGAAATTATAAGTATGAGCCCTCCAGATATTTTCTAAGTACATTTTATACAACTTTTTATGCAACAGTTATGATTTTTGCCTGTTTAAACGATATCTTGAGGTCATGTTTATCCTAGTTTAAGAGTCTAGCAAAGAATGAGAAAGTTATTCCACAATTTCCAATGATATACTCCCTCTTTTTCTTTCTCATATTTATCCATACTGGTGGAATATAGTATAAAATAGATAAAATGATGGAAGAGAGGAAGTATATAATATAGTATACGCTGACAAAAACAAGTTGACTGGGAAAGTTAAATATATATACTTGACAAAAAAGAAAAACACGGATACAGATACAGCTGGGGAAAGAGATCCGTGATCCCATTAGAAAAAGACACTTTTCTTTTATCTCAAAGTAGAAATAGATTTTAATCAAACAGTGAAATATGATTCATTTTACAGTACAGATTCTAATTCTACACCAGATTAATACTATCAACCAAAAGTCCCGTAAAGTTTTCCTTTCTTTAAAAAAGCCCGTGCAATCTTCAATTCAAGTCCATGTCCATGCAAGCTTCTTCACCCCCTACACCATACAACCGCTCCAAATCTAACCAATTCACCACTTTTCATCCTATAATAATAATAATAATAATAATCAACATTATTAAAACAGTTGATCCAGTTGGTAAGAAGTCGATTGATAAAGACCTCATTAGTGAGCGACGTGTAAATATCTTTGTCTAGATGTATGCTCTGATCTTGATCTGAGGGACTTAACTTATCTCAACTTTTAATTAGCAATAAAAACAAAATAATCAACGGTTCCCACAGAATCATCATCACTAATCATTATCATTAGTATTATTCTAACACATTGAAACCATAGTATAGGAGATTCATACTCCTCTGTTATTCTTGTTTACTAAAACGTGGGAACGACGCCGTATGGACAGTCCATTAGCATAGATGAAGGAGCTGCGAGAGGATCAGCAGTGTTATAGAGACGGTCCACATCCGAGTCAATTTCGGTTCTTTTAGCGAACCGGCCTTTAATTCTAGGCCGGGTTTCTGCATAAGCTTTTCGTGAAGCGTAACGAATGGTCTTCTCGAATTTTCGGTTCTTCCTCTTCTCTCTGTACCTCATAACCCTCGCTTCACGATCCATTCCACATAATTGTGTTGCTCCTTGCACCCCTTGGTTACTATTCACACCCCCTGAAACCATCGATTCCGATCCAAAATTGTATGATATCTCTGACACGGTGTTTCCGTCTGGCACCACTCCTACGTCAAGTGAAGATGACGAAACCTGCTAATAACAAATCAAACCATTATTAATTAAGCTTAATTAATCAAATTATTAATTAATTACTGAATTGATTGATTAAACAATACTTACGCTATGGCTAATAGAATGTGAGGGATAGTTAAATGAAGATAGCTTCGATCTGCAAAAATCGATGTCAAAGCAACCTTCTGAGTTATGATTCATCATCGGCGCCGGAGTTGGTTTAGTTTGAACAGGAACAACGCTATCATTCATCGCGTTGCTGCAGTTATTGTTCTGGAAATTGTTTGAGTAATCAAAATCTAGAAACGGATCCATATCAGAGAAGAACATCTCTCTAGTTTTGATATCTTGAGTTTCATTGAGTTTGGATCCAAAATTAGGATTCGGAATAAGCCACGCAGCTGCTTCAGCATCATCTTGACCGTAACCGTCGTCTGTAGGAACAACGAAATTGAAAGACGCGGCTGCTGCAGCGGCGGCGGTGGAGGATTTGACGACGGATACAGCAGAGTCAAAGAAAGGTTCGACGGGAACACGTTCATGACGGCGAGCGAGTGGATTGGCGGAGTGGATGTCGGAATCGCACGTGACGCAGAGAGCAGCGGCGTCAGCTTTGCAGGTGACGGAAGCTGGTGCTTGTTCACAAACTTCACACATCCAAACGCGTTCGTGGCGGGAAGAGAGTTTGTTAGCAGAGTGAATGGTGGAATCACAGTTGATGCATAGAAACGCAGAATCAGAACGGCAAAAAAGCGCGGCGGGAGTAAGCTTGCAAGAATCACATAGCTTAGGTGGCACACTCCAGCCGCTTCGAAAACTCTTTAGTCCTCCCCCTCTTTCAATACCCATGTTATGTTATGTTAAGATTGCGATGAAATCGCTTATTTATTTTCGTTCCAAACGCGCTTCTTAGCTTAGCTTATTTGAAGAGTGGGAGGAGGATAATTTGATTACTTTGGGTGCGGTTTTTGTAATATGTATAGTCAAGTGACTGGTCATAGAGAGGAAATCTAGGTAATGACGAATGAAAAGGGGACACGTGGGTGAATATGAGCCATGTAAATGGTTCGCTCAAAACAACAAAGTATTAAAATATTAGATATGTATTGGGGAGTAGTAGTTGTCATCGTGTTTTGTCTGTGCCGACGTGGGACCTCCACGGATGTACATTAGATGCAATCAAGCTAAGCTATGCTTTTTTATTTTATAAGAGATGGGCATTAAACATAAAGGACCAACTTCATCTTTTTATCTTCAACTATCAAGTGAGTAAGATAAAAGGAGTAAAGAGGGGCAAATTTTTTGTTTTAGTGGACTGTTTGATCTCACTGAGTTGAGTTGCCAAAACTACAGTAGTCCACTACAATTAAATTTGGATCCTCTTTCTCTTCCTATTTTCATAAATTATATTTATTTATCCCTAAAATTTTGAGAGAAGCTCTCTCAAGAAAGAGGGATAAGAGAAAAAGAAGTTCAAGAGAGAGATATAAACAAATGGTGGAAGAAAGGTGAAGGTGAGAATGAGAGAAAGGAAATGATTTCACTCAAGTTATGTTAAAAATTCTTCACAGATATTAGGAAAAATGAGTCGCATATAAAGTGATTTGTGTTTGAATAGTTTTTTTTGCAAAAATTAGTTAAATTATAAATTTGTGTGATAAAATTAATTTTAGAATCAAAAATTATAAATAATAGCTTCAATTAAGTAGAATTGATTTTAGTTTCTAAAAAAAATATCAAGACATAATTTTATAGAGTTAAAATTATTTTAATACTTGAAAAGCACTTATAAGACATTTAAAAGTGAAACCAAACATCCTCATAGTATTTTGTTAGCAGTTGAGATCAAACTCTAACATTTTTAGCACTCCTTTTTTAACTCATCCACTCCTGTCATCAAACCATCAATTTTTATCCCTTAGCTTTAGCTACCTCATTTTTTTTTATTTGTATGAGTAAATGTATTTTATGTTTAGCTACTCCAATAAAATATATTTATCTACTCTAAATAAGTTCAAGTTATGAGAAAAAAGATACCGAAAAGATTACTACTTATGTAATAGATTTATTTTGTCTCATTTCCACACTTTTGGTATCTTAAACAACTATAAATCAACTTTTGCTAACAATGAAAATTGTACAGACCATAGCTTATTTTGCTTAAATTATTGTGAATATTTTTCTTATGAATTAACTTTAGTAGGTTCATTTAAAAATTGGCTTGGCACCGATCAAACCATCGTGCATATCTCCTCTCAATAATCAACATAAGTTTTGTTTTTGGTCAGAGCAAGGTCTCTCTTAAATGTAAAATGATGAGATTTGTTTTTTTTTATGAAGTGACAAAGATCACCTAAAATTTAAGTATATAGCAATAATGTCTTGAATTATAACTTAAATATCAAACTTAACAACATCAACACTGACAATTGAGTTAAGTCTTACGAAAAAAACAATAAAGAATGTTGTCAATTGTCGTTAAAGTTAAAGTGGATTTCTTTTGTACACAAAAAGTCTGATGCCTTTTTTCATATTGAAAGAAACAATATACTCCCTCCAGTTTCAAATGTAAGAAACTTTTCACTTTTTAAGTTCATTCAATAAATGATGTATGTGGTATATAATAAGGATCACATACATCATTTATTGAATAAATCTAAAAAATGAAAAGTTTCTTACATTTGATACCGGAGGGAGTATGTATTTAAAAAAAAACTAAAATATTTGAACCGACAAAATATCAAAATGGTTAAATTGAACGTCATGATTATTTAAATTCCGACTCCTCTATTTATATATCTTAATTCTTAAATCATTATTACTATTTTCTCTATCAAACGAAACAAATAATTGATATTTTCTTCACGTTACCTAATGAACATTTATTTCTATCAATCATAGACCTAAACATTGATCAGGAGACACGATTGAGAAGAGGCGACACGCTCAAGCTGGCACTCAGAGCTAACAACCAGCCCACATGGGATAAAACGAAACGCAACAGATATTATTATTCTCATAAATTAAAAGTTTGTTCTTCAATAACTAAAATCATTTATTTATTTACTCATTGCATGCTAAAAGTTTTTGTAAAATATATTAATTTTGTACGATATAAAAAACGTGTAAAAACTTGACAAAAAAAAAACGTGTAAAAATATGTGAAAATAGCATTTCTGAAAATGAAATATAAAAGGGATTTATGATATAAAATATCTAAATAATTTTTATTTATTTCTTAGGATATCATCACTCAATACGTAAACAGAAAAAAGGATATCATGCATCCACACCATCCTTAAGGATTTAGGATCTATCTATTTTTTATCTTAATTATTATAGTTTTTAAGAATTTTAAAGTCTATATTAAATAATTGAACTCACAAAATATCATATTATTGTATTAATTTTCTCAAATCTCTGATAATGAAAAAAATTGAAAGGATAAAAAATAGAGATGATCTTAACTCATCCATAAACATAAACATAAAGATTAATCACATTGAGGAGGATCTTAGACATAAAAACAAGGACCAAGAATAAAACATATATTTACGAGTTGTCTTCGCATGCACAAATGTTGTATATCATATAATCATTGATTCTGTCAAAAAAAAAAAAAAATATAATCATTGATCAAGTTTACATCAAATATTAAGAGGAAAGGTTGAAGAAAGAACCCTCAATCTGGTTCCTATATTCCAAGGTTGATACAACACTATTGATCTTGGTAAATAGTGTTCTATCATTTCCACTTCTAATTGATATCTTTGTGTGTTTTGGTATATTTATTTCTTGCTTTTACTTGTAACTTATCTTTTTTCCGGTTTTCAAATATTTTCTTTCAAAATGACGATGATTCACTTTAATAATTTGAGAAGTATCTCCGAAAATATCAAATAAAATGGAAATAAACATAGTACATTTGCATGTATTCTACACAAGAGGGAGTATTATTAACTAATTATAGGAAGAGACACATAGTAAATGTGAAATGGTGGGTGTCTCTATCAAATTAGATCGAGGGACCTATAAAGAAAAGTCAAATGATGCAAGGGGGATAGGAAATGATCTGCTTGGGATAGTGGGGACCGATAATTTTCATTGCCTTTTGGAGAGAAAAATTGAATGAGTGTGTAGCCATCTGGCCATGTTAGAATGTAAAATAGCACAGGTTTAGCATGGAATTTGAAGTTCACAGCTTAGATATAATCATATACATAAATGATATATAACTTATAACGTATATGTTTATAATATTAATGATAATAAATAGTTTAAATGTTTTTTTTTTTATCTTGCATGAAATTTTTGTATTTTTTTTCCTTTATTAATATATCACTTTTTCCTTTTAATCTTTATTATTTTATTTTAGTCTTATAAAATTTGTTGTTTAAATTTGATCCACATAATTTCTTCATGTTGGAAAACAGCACATTGAGCTTGATTTAGTGGTTTGGTTTAATAGAAAATGAAGAAAATAATGAGAGAAAAAAAAATAAAGAAGTATATATATAATGACATAAATATCCCTATTAATCTTGGATTATCACCCATTCGCAATGACCAAGATTTGAACTATTTATTTACGGTGGCTGACATAATAAATTCAGATGGTGTTGTAAGAATTATGTAATAAACAATCATTGGTATAAGTAAGAAATAAAATCTAGTGCTTAATCCGAGTAGCGTTTTTATGTTAAAACTACATCTAAAATCTTTTTTTTTTTGTCCTACTAACTAGTGCTCAAAGGATTTTTGTTAAGAAATTTATTAGTAGAAACTTTATTTTAAAAATATAAGTTTTTACTTTTGTTTTGGCAATAACTACACCACTTTTTAATGCAAAGTTACTAATTTTAACCAATGTTCCAAAAACACTCATTAACATTCTCTTTTTTTAACATGTTATTAGTATGAATTTTTCCACAATAAACAAAACCTAAATCGAACTTTTTTTTTGAGCAAAGGCAAGCTTAGGCCATTTCATTAAATATCAAAGAGTACAAATGAGGAGATACATCATAGAAAACATGGGGGCTAGGGTTGGATAAGGATGCTCTTGCTATGGAATGAGCAACCTCATTTGCTTGTCGTGAACCTAAATCGAACTTATAATCACTTGTTTAAGGGAATAACTCCATACCAATAGTGGAACCAATTCATTGATACATTTAAAATCATTTATATTCAATGTCTCCTTGAATTGGTCTTTACTCAACGGTTAATCCACTAACCTATAGTTAATGAGTACTCATAATTAGTTGTACGGTATAAGTGTTATCCATATATAGCACACAATCATACTTTTTTGAATCATATAAAGCATGTAGAAAGGAAATGTCATCTCATTTACGAGTACGTTGTTCTGAAATTGCTACTCTAATTTTATCAAGCAACATCATGCAAGAATATTTTGATTCTTTGTATCCAAACTCAAATTGGTTCTATTTACACCTTCACGAGTTTGATGGGGATGATATGTTGAGAAGATAGAGGCCAGCAAAATGAAAAATAAAATGATAAAAAGATTGATTGATTTTAGAATTGATTGAATGAAAAAATTGATACAATGAGTGTAGAATGCACCTTATAAAATATAAATTACCATAATATGTAATGTAACTAATATAATCAGCTTGTAATTATAGCTAATTAGTACCTTAAATAGTATTCAACTAATTCTAATTATTATCCAAATATATCTAATATGATCAACAAGTAGAATAGTGGCTGAATAACTTGATTGCATTTTTAAATTAGTTTGTTGTTATTTTGTATTCATTTTCAGCTCATTGTAAATCCTACGAGGTTAGGTTATGAGTATATGATTTGCGTAACATCGAATGTATATAAATTAATTTTCATTTTTCCTGTTTCACATAAATAGGAAAAATTTATCGGGAACTAAAATTAGTCTCAATCAATAAGCAAAATGCAAAATTGAAAAGAAAAAAAAAAGGTTCATTTTAAAAATATTATCCATTAGTTTATCTCTTCTTCCATTGATTGCATCGTGTGTGCAGGGTCTACTTCAATTTTTAACTATAAAAAATTAATATGATACTATCAATCATGGCTTGGTTTAGGTTGGAAGAGACATGAATTTCTTAATCAAATGGTTAGAGATTCGATTTTTAGATAATACATATAAAAAAAATTGATTGAAAAAAAAACTCACTTCATGTGTTTCATAAATTCTCCGACAAAGATTATTCACTACTTACTATTAAGCAGCGGTGGTGAAAACTTCATATTAATTTAATATCACGGCAAAAAAAAAAAATACTACATAATAATCTAGTATCCAACTATTGTTTTTTAGGCAAATCTCGTAATCAACGTGTATTTTTAATTTCTCTACCTAAATATATTAATTCAATAATTTTTCTATTCATTTGTGTTTCTTTTATATCCAAACCAAGGACTAATTAGGTTTAACCCTAAAAAAAAACCAAGCATTAGGTAGGCAAGATTCAAGAATATCCAAAACCTTTTGGCTACACCCATAGTACAAGGCGGACCTACGCTAAGGTGATAGTGTGCATTCTGCACATGCACTACACACCAACAAAAATTGGATTATATTATTTTTTATTTTTTTCTATGTACATATTTTTTTAAATTTCCATCGTCTGTTAACTTAATTTTAAATAACGATTTTGTCATTTATCTATTTTATATTCTCAATTTCTTTATGGTTTTGGTTGTGAAGATGATGATGCTGCTTTAACTAGTGTTAGTGTAGTTGATGATATAAAAACAATAAGGAAGAGAGAGGTATAAAAATTCAATCAGAGAAGAAGGGTGTTAAGGTTATTTTAAGTTGCTCTTTAATCCTCAAAGAGCATATACGTCCTACCATGTAATATTTTAATGAGTTAGCCTCATTGATGCATAGTCATCACACAGTGAAAACCTGCCACTTCAGAAAAAAATGTTAATTTTGGATCAAATTAAAAGTGGTTAGTAATTAAAGGGTTAAATTGAAAGGATTAGCAATTACGTGTAACTCAAGTTTGTTATATTTGTAGGGATAAATTGCATATTTAACTTTTTTATGACAAGACTAATGTGTTAAAAAAGCATAGGAATGAGATTTTATGGATCATTATCCTTATACCCACGGGGAAGTGGCAGAGCCGGTCATGGGCTAGGGTGGGTCACAGTCCACCCAAACCCTAAAAAATGTCATTTTTAATAGATATATATACACATGTTAGAGTACGAAGTTATGTCATTTTTAATCAAGACCATATTTACAAGACGATATTTACAAATTTAAAAATGAAAAATCAAACTTATGAATCAACAACATATATTCACCTCTACCATTAAAACAAAACACAAAAAAGAATAATAAAAGTGTGTTTAAAATAAGGAAAATGTTAATGAATGACCTAAGGATACTTTTTAAGAACCTTAAATATTTTTTATGAAAATTTATGAATTCAATGCATTGAAAATTGAAGTGTTTAACTTTTTAAATAATCAATTTCTTAACTTTTTAATAGGTATATATAATGGTGTAATCATGGCTGAGTCTCGGTTATTTTTCCTATATATTTGGACTCTTGAAATTTTGGCTAGCTTCGCCACCGTGTCCACCAAATATTTTCTATAATGGAGGGTTAGAAGTAGGACACCATAACAAATCTTGATCGTCCGATTTTCATTTGACAGTTGAGAGTGTTTTACTGATTTTAAAATCTTAACCGTTTGATCTTAAATCAATAACTGAGATTGACTACGACGTGAAGCAGCATATTTTTTTATGAGCAAGAAATCCGTGTCCTAGTTTGGTCCACTTTGAGACTTTGTTGGGCGGTGGCAATGAGGCATGGTGAAAAGGAAAATGCGTAGAAAACGACGAAAGAGAAAGGAAAATTGGTGGCAAAAACGCATCACGATTGCGAGTATGATTGATACATAGTCATGTGAGTGGGTTAATAAAACGTGATGAGACTCCAAAAGGCTGCGCTCGTCTTTTTGTGATAACCTTGCTAGTTGCTCTTCCCTTCCCCAAAGGGCATACCTTTCGGCATTAAATGACTATCTCTAAATAACCTTTCATAGCAAAGATTTCCACTATCCTAATTCCTACTATTCATAATCAAAATTTTACTCCTATTTTATAGAAAATAATTATGTGAAATTAAACGTGATTTCAAAAGTTCTCCTTCATCAGTTTTGATTAGGCAAGATTTTTAAAGATGGCCTAGCAATTATTAGTTGGGTTATATTGTCTCCTAATTTTACCCCAATCCTACGTCTAACAGCTGCTACGTACGACCGAATTAATATATTCTTACTGCAGAAATAAAATTAATCGGATTTGCTGCACCAATGACCAGTTAAGTTGTTACTGGCTGAGGCTCATTCATCAAGAATGAATAAGAAATTGAAGGATCGAGACACCAGTGTTTACATGAATTCGAAATTTCAATCACCGAAGAAAACTTGGTTACTTTCTTTCCAAATAAGTTTCTAGTTGCTTAAAATCAAATTGTTAACATGTCGTCTTTGGGTAAACACTAAAAGCTTAATGTCATGAACACTAAGTTTTAGTTCACTCAATGTCATGTCATGCTATTGCTCACTCCAATACAAGTTTTATATATCTGCCATCATTTTTATGAAATTTGGACATAATACATTTTTTTTGAAGGAAATTTGGACATAATACATTTTTTTTTGAGGGAAAATTTGGACATAATACATGTTTTATATAGTTACTACATCATCCTTGATCTGCATCGTTCATAATCAAAACCATCAATTAAATATTCTATTTCACAATTATTTGATTTCATTAATCCTTTCACTTGCTAGCAACAGTGTGGTCGCTTGATAAAATGTAATCTCCCAATGGGAGAAAGTCAACTACACCTTCAAAAACAACCTTTGTCATTTACTAAACTGCTATAAGGTTACGTTGAAAACACATAACTCGAATATAAACCCCATGTAGCTCGATTACACAAACAAATTTGAAGACATTTTTCTTTCGAAACTACTCTATGCAAAGGGGTCAAGAAATGAACTTCAAAAATAAAAACAGCAGCAACAAAAAGACAAACATTCATAGTTAATCTTTGAAAACAAAAAAAAGGAATAAAATGGGTGAGCCCAATAACAATAATCATTATAACGTCTTAGTGAAGCGATACCAAAAAACAAATGTCGACCATCCTTCCGAATTCACCAATCGATCTAAATTATATCTAATTCGCTGAAGCTTGCACCTTCAGCCACCTCCAGATTTGAGTGTATTGCTCAACCTACATATTAACATTTGGCATTATGTAACCCCAATGAGCAACGAAAAGGAAGTGCAAGGTTATATCAAACTTTCAGCTCGAAGCAGTGTAACTCTAAACATCTCAAAAAGTGACATCAACATTGGCAAATATCAAACTAGTAACAATAAAGACCCATTAATAACTGCACAACGTAAAAGTCCATAGGCATATTTCCTAGACCAAGATATACCTCCCTTCACATTTCAAACGAGCATAAGGTTAAATCTCGTTCTATTACACAGGGTTCCTATCAGCAAACCATAATAATTTCTACATTTTGCATATATGTCATTAGGCAACTATTCAAAACCACCAAGATTGACGCACATTCATACTTATGTAAGGTAGCCATAAGAATAACTGCCCTTAAATTTTGTTTGAGTTATAAAAAAGGGTTAAATGTATTTTTAGTCCTTAATAAAGCACAACATTTTAAGTTTTGTCCCCGCATAAATTTTATGAAAATTTTGTCTCTAATTTGCTTTTATAGTGGCTATATTTTAGTAGACTAGAAGAACTAAAAGCACCTGTTTTTTGTAAAAAGTTTTTCAAATATAAGGACTAATCTTATGTAGGGACTAAACGTTACAAGTTGGAATTCCACATGGACTACAAACATATTTAATCCTATAAAAACTTTAAAGTCAAATGACCAGTAGCAGCCACTATTTGGATTAGAAATGCATCAAAACCATCAGAATCAGTTTGACTAAGTCTAAACAGTGACTACCCAATTCAACATTGATCTGGCCAAGTCATTTTTTTTCCTTTTGCATTTTTTTATTTTTATTCAAGTTTGCATCATTCCTATACTATATCAAATGAATTGATATATTAGATATACGATATTAAAATTATCTGTTATGGATAGTGGATAGTAGTTTTGTTAATGGTTATTTATCCTGTAAAAATTGCTAAACATTATAACTGATATTCATAATGTTAAAACTAAATTTACAAATTTCTACTTATGTATGGTACGAATTATAAAATTATGATATTTTTAAAAAAAAAATTAAAAACAATATTTACAGGTTATGATTTTTTTTTTTTTAAAAATTGTTTAGTATAAACTATTGAATCAGTATCCTAAGTCCTAACTGAGTTGATGATTGATAACATTGGAAAAATATCCTTTAAATACTGAAAAAATGAAAAAGTATAAATTAAAAATGCAGCATCACTACTTATTTACAATATTTGATATCCTAACTACCTTGAAATAGCATTCAATTTTATTAGACTTACCAGTCAAGTCCCTCAAAAAGTCCTTCGCCTTTTATAGCAGAAGTTTTAAAAATAGCCCATTGGCGATTTTTAATCTTGTGCAACTCAAGAGACTCCGTCACTGCAGCATCATCAAGGGCACCCGGTAGGTCCTGCATAATGGAACGGGACACACATGAGACAAATGCATAAATAAACTTCAAAATTTAGTTTTACATTATATTTGCCATATTATCTATGTACATGCGCATATAATTAGTTAAGCCCGATCATATCAGCTTCATAAATCTTATATGTCCAGCCCTTACTTCTTATCCCCCTAGTGAAAATATGAGCATCCAACAATTATGAATCAAATTCTGACCTGTTTGTTTGCAAAAATGAGAACAACTGCACCTTTTAGTTCTTCTTCCTGAGAAAAAGGTTTAGAGAAAATAATTAGCGTCAATTTTGTTTTTTGTAAAACTGAAATCACAATCACATTAGACAACAAAACCAAAGTCAAAGGAGAATAGTTAAATAAAATCTAGTCAAAGGAGAATCGGATAACAATCAATTAGGCATCAGATTTTAACACACACACACATAAATTAAAAAATGCATTAGATTATAATGATTCAAGAAATGAAATTGACAAGTAGGCACATGCGGATTTTATCAAATTTTTGATTCATGAAAACCCCTCCACCATTTTGAAAACAAATCCTTTAGAACAGTAAATACACTTGCAACAAAGCAGCATTTTTATAATTACCAGTAAAAATAAGGAATAGAAAATACAAAATTATTTATCAAACAAAACAGGCCCCCAGACATTCAAAACAACGATCAAAGCCTATTCCCACTAGGATGAATCAAACACCAGAATAGATTCAGTCAAAAACTAATTCCTCTTAGCTTAGGAGACGCCTATAATCACAAATAACACCTACATCATTCTTCTATAGTACTCTTTCAAAACGTTCAAGCTTCACGTAATCTATATACTTTAGAAATACAACTTAGAGCCGCCAATCCTTTATAAATTGTAATATAAGCTACAAGAGAATTTTAAGAGTAACAAACTGAATTCTTGTACCAAAGTTGTAAATGAAGTGTGTGTGTGTGTGGGTGCGTGTGTTGTATCAGGAACATATACCTCCAGAATTGCATGGAACTCCTCCCTAGCTATCACAAGCCTATCAGTGTCACTTGAATCAACAACATAGATTATTGCTTGAGTATTTGGAAAGTAACACCTCCAATATGGCCTATGGACAAAAAAATAATCAAAGACAGTAAAAGGTTATAGAAATTTACTACATATATATTAGGGATGAATTTCTTTTCCCATCTTGTGGTTTGGTCCACCTGGTTTTCGATTTTCTTGTGATTTGTTCTTTTAATGATGCTACTACCATATAATTTTTTCCCACATTTACAAGTGAAATGGCATGTCGGAATTGAGAAGTAATGTATGTGATATTTTCTGGGTGTTGAAATTTTTTGAAATGGCATATTTTTTGTGCGGCACATGCTTACAACATGCAGTTTTGTTTAAACTGGACAGTGACAAGTATATGATAGCAAAACGATCCTCAAAGGAAATGTAAAAAACTCAAATCATAGGAGGACATGTCAGAATTGAGCAAGACTGGTTGGGTCTAACACTATAAATAAATTACTAGAAGAGAAATTCAATTTTGGATCCACAAAGCATTTCTTTCCACAATATTAGCTACCGCAGTTTCAAAATAAATAAGATTGTGTTAGGTGTTTGATAATATCTAAGTGAGAGGGAGAGACTTAGGTTAGTTGTTGGACCGAGATGGTCAGAAGAAATAAGGAATGTTGCCTATAAACAAAAGGAGGGGAAAGAGAGAACCCTTGTCATTCTGAGAGAGAATTAGGAACTTTGGCCATGAAGAGGTGAAGACCCTCTAAGTTCTGCGGCATCTTTCTGTTGTTGGGGGAGTCTTTTTTCCCCCTTAATAAAATACAAGGTTTCTTAACATATTAAACATCATATTGAAACTTCTCATTATATTTGGTCCTTAACCTACAATATTGCATGAGATTGTCGTTATGCATTGTTTTTCTTCAATTACGTTTTATTCTTTTAGATTTTAGGCATGTATATTTATATTATTAGAAATCTACACATCAAGAACTTTATAGCAGGTTCATTTACAGCTAAACAGAAATATGGAAGAGTTAAAGGATTAAAAGAAACAGGAATTACATGATGAGTGGAGTAGCCACAATTGAATTAGATCATAATATCGAATAGGGGACAGAAAAAAATACTATTGGTATGACATGGCAACACACCAGAAGTCACCAGCTATTCACTGTTAAAGTTAATTTTAAAAAAAAAACTAAAAAATACACATTTTCCATAAGTCAAAAGATGCAAGAATGAAACCATAAGGCTTACCTGATACTTGTTTGCCCACCTGTATAAAAAAAAGTTGGATATTAGAAATTGAAACAAGCCAGGACTTATTACAATAGCACTATGTTATATCATATTAAGTTTCGTGTAACTATAAGCTCAAATGACTGTAAGTAATAAACTATATTTTAAGGTTTGATGCCTGTTTATTTTCTTTCATGCATACTAAGAAAATAGCTTGACAAAGGAAAGTATAATAAATGTTATTGTCAAAGGTTTCAGCTTATTTTTATCTTCCCTTGCAATATATCAAAATTCTAAACTACATATAGATAGAGAAAAAAAAACTACCAGCCAGAAGAGACAAAATTATCCAAACTCGCTTTGTTACATGTTTCACTTATCACTACAGTACCCAAAAATGAGACCAGCAAACTTAAAAGTTTAAAGCACGAGCCCATGTATGCTTGCTAGTATTTAACATGAGACAGAAATGTCATGACAGTTGACACAGTCCTATGAGTAGGGATGGAGGTAAGTCAAGCCAGGTTCACAGGTTAATTCAAAATATTGAGTACAGGATTTAGTGAGGAAAAACAGCGGTTGTTGTATAGGATTTGAGCCTGGCTCATTAAGCTCAAGCAACTTGTTGTGAGCAAGTTATCTGAGCTTGAGAAGAAAAAAAATGAGCTAACTTTCTTAAGAAGTACTGCATGTTCATGTTTAAGCCAAACCTGAGCTACGCTGGTTCAAATTTCATTCCTACCTCTAAGAAAAAAGGCATTAGTTTGTCCGGGAAAAACTAATAAAACTTAACTTGGTGTGACATCAAACTCTGTTTTGTTTGCAACCCACAAGTCATTAAGATATGCAAGTCACCTACTCTACAAAGGAATGGAAATTGGACTAAAACGCCGGACACAATAGGTACCTACAAAAATTGCCCACTAAAGGTAGAGTTTTTACCACTAAACATGTAATGAGATAGGTAATTTACTTACAAAAAATTACTGGTGCTGGTACTTTAGTGCTCAACCAGCCCCAATGCCCCATACCCACACTATAGTTATCTATTGTGTTTAATAATTAGGATTTGCAAGACCATTTAAAAAAATCGTTATCTATTATGTTTAATAATTAGGATTTGTAAGACCTTTTGAAAATTTCATATTGAGTTAGATATTACATCTTGGATAAATAATTCCTTTATTGCTAGTTTTTTACATGTTTAATATAGTGCTTTTGTTTTACAACTTTGAAATAAAATAAAGGGAAAACATAATTCATTATTTATTTGAAAACCACACTGGTTTGGTCTAGGTAAGGATCTTTTTTTAAACATAGTTAGCTCGTACAAGCACATGTTCGAAATGATGCAAAATTTGTAAAGATAACATGGTAATCTCAACAAGGAAAGATAATACGGTCATCTCTATGACTCTATAGTCAGTTTCAAATATGTTTAACAGCATGTACACCATAAAACATACATAAAATACAAAAAGAATTCATGTGAACCAAGGAAATTAATACCTAAATCCCAGACTTGAAATTTAATGTTGTTATACTGCACAGTTTCAACATTAAACCCGATCGCTGTATCAGATAATCAAATAAACCAGTCAAAATCCATACATGCATGTATCAAAAATAAAATATGCAAGCTGTAACCATTTTTTGAACAAATGCTACTGTTAATAACTTGAATTGAAAATGTAAAACTAAAAAATTGAGCAAAATGAAGATTAAAAACAATGTAAAACGAGATCGAGTACGAACTTGGAATGGTAGAGACAACTTCCCCCATCTGAAGCCGATCTGAGAAAAAATGAAAGAAATTAATAAGAAAAATAGAGAATTGAATGAGTAAGATGCAGAGAGTATGAAGAAGCATACAGAGAATAGTGGTTTTTCCGGCATTGTCGAGACCGAGAACGAGAATTCGAGCTTCTTTGTTACCGAAAACAGATGAAAACAATCTTGTAAAGACTAATCCCATCTTCCGATTCGGCGGCAGAGGGATTACGATTAGAACATGAATGAATCAGATGCAAAAAGATTTGTATTGAGAATTCTTTGATTATTCCGAAATCGGATCGGATCTCAGAGCAGAAGCGACGAGAGGAAGTGCATGTGATGCGATTGAAAATTAAGATTAGGTTTTGGAAGATGGAAGAACGAAACGATGATGAGAATCAGGATTTGGATTCACTCACCCTCTTCTCCTCCACCTTTCAGTCAGTTATGGGATCTATTGTTACTTCTTTTCCAAAATTCCTTTTAGACTACTGTATTTCATAAACTGACAAAAATACCCTCTACCGTATTTGTTTGTCTATTGTACACCTTACTGTCGTTGTCCCAACAATAGTTAAGGTCAAATTATGTCGTACGGTAGTTAACATAACATCTAAACACGTTTCAAAGAGGTATTTAAAGACCACTTAATACATTTGTAAGCCCTCATTTCTTTTTAGGTTCTGTACCGAATTCAACTTTTATGAATATCTTTGATAGATCTAACCAAGGACGTGTCCAACTCCATCGATTTTATAGTACTGTATTGACCAAATATTTAGAACATGATTCTCACGTCGACAATTCTTAAGCTTCATTTGGATGAACTGAACGCTTTTATCTGAGTAAGTTGATGAACGACGATACTCAACGATGTTACCGTCTGTGTCTGTGGTTGAGTTAACAATTGATTTGGTCTAGTTGATCCTTCAACCCTGAAAACGTGACATCAACTCGAACCTTGAACATGATTTCTGTGTTTTGCAGTAGATGGACCAAACACATCGATTAATAAAAGTGTAGACTAAAATGAACTCTTAACCCCCATCAACTTCCTAAAACCATTGATTTTGGCTCCATACTTTGAAAATTGCACTTTTAGCCCTCCATCTTTCACCCCCTTTATAAAAAGTGGCACTCCCTGATATTGACATGGTCAAAGCCAATGCGTGGTCGTTTTTTACAATATAAATATCAACTGTGTTTTATTACCTCCATCTCATATTATATTAGTATGAGTTTAGAGTTTTTATTTTCTTGAAATAATTTGTCATTTTAAATTTTTGTTTTTGATGAAATGTCATTTTAAAAATTAATTCAACATTTATTACATTTTATCACAGTTAATTTTTTTTTAAGGACAATGTTAATTTTATTCATTAAATTAGTTGCAAATATATGATGTATAAATGATAAATGAAAAACACCAAAAAAAAATTAATAAATGAAATATAAAGATAATTTATTTTTAATATATTATTTTATATTGAAATTGATATGATTAATCATTTAATAAAGAATGTATAATCCAAATTTATTTTTGTCAAGTACCCTAATGGTTGAATAGTTGAATAAATTAGAGAGTCCTGAATGTGTATATACATATATTATAGAAAGACCAGAAAAGCTCTCCACCAAACTCAATTGAAGATAATAAATTCTAATTTTTCAAGGTTTTGACTACTCGAGTATAAATTGATTTTATGGGACGGCAAGAGATGTAAATTGTAATGTTAAATGAAAGAAGGAGAACAGTGATTCACACAGGAACATTAATAGAAGCTGAAAAGGTACTATATAAACAAAATTTCTTTCGCATAATATGCATTAATGCTTTGATAGAACTATCTATTGAGAAAGAAAGGATCTTCAATTGAAAGAAAATACTGCAAAGTCAAATGAGCACTTAACAAATAGATGGTGGTAAGTATCCTTTTGTAAGTTATAACTTATAACTCATTTTCAATTAACAAATGGAAAACTTTGAGATGCATCATCAATGTTTTGAAATTATTATCATTACCTCAGTTGGATCAACCCCTCCTTGGATGATATTCAGAATTGATATATATTTTGCTTGGCTAGCATCTTTGGTCCATGCATTAGGAAGGGGATGCTCACTCTAACCTTCATTAATCATTCTGAGCCATTATAATAAATTTTTGGTATATTTAATCCTGTAGAGTGAAAATAATACCTTGCTTATCAACTGATAAATGACCAGTTGATTTGGAGGAAGAAACCTTATTGAAACTGCAAGACCTGAATTATGATTAATGCTTGAATTTTGAATAAGAGTCATCAACTTATCATATTGATCCTAAGTGATGCTGGGTGAAGCTGCTTTGATGTCACAATGTGAAGTTGGATTTTATTGAATTCACCCCCATCAGCTGATACATTGTGAACTGAAGAATTGGAATTTCTCTACAAGTAAGGAGGTAATACATGCTTCCTATAGCATACTTCAACGGTGTGTCTTGATGTGTTGCAAAGGGTGCAAAATCTTGCACCATTTGAGAGCAAGAACCAGTGTATAGGAAGATGATTCGTTATATTTGGAGTTAAGTTTCTGGTTATCAATAACGGTAATCAATACTTTGGAATCATTGAGAGGAGCAAAATTATTCTGTCTTTCATGTTGAATGACCATAGAAAGTATTTTATTCATAGAGGGTAGAGGATCTAACAATAGATTCTGAGACTTCACCATAGCAAAATTGTCGTTGAGACCAGTCAAAAATCGTATAGCATAAAGAAGAGTATGATTTTGACGCGAACTACATGTTGCATGAGAAGAACATCTTAGGCAGTGTTTGGTTCCACGTCAGACTTGCAAATACTGCGTCCCAATGCTAGTTCCGCCACTATTTTGTAAAGCTGGATATTCTAGCTTCTTGCTCACCACACGGCTGCGTCAAGCTAACCGCCAAAAGAAACACACCATTACGCTGCAACTACAAGAAGGAATAGGCATATAGATTTCCAATTCTTCCCATAAAATCTTCAATTCAAAGTAACATAGATTCTTCTTTAAAGCATACATTTACATATTAAATACCCTAAGCAAACCTTTTTTGATATTAAATTTTAAATAACTTTATTTAAAATTACATTTAAGATATACTGACTTTTTAATTTGAAAATTTATTATAAAAGAACCACAAAATGCTATGTTTATTTTAAATAGAGGATGACATTTTAATACTTGAACATGGCCGCCAATTTGATCGGGACGACCCAGGAAAGGAGACGGGATTTGACTAAATTAGTGGATATTTCTCAGTTTAAAGAGATATTATACGCAAGCAAAAAATTATTCTCCAATTCTTTCGCAGACAAATACTTATATTTGTGTATAATGTTCAATCTTTTGTTTTTGTTATATATCAACAATTTTCAAATTCCTCTAAAGAAAAACAATTTTCAAATTCAAACATGGAACATTCTCTTATAAATCCTTTAGCTATCAGCTCTTTTGAAAGAAACAAAAATCAAACAAACTCTTCATCCCTCTAATACAGCTATAAACAGAGAGGATACTATAGGGACATCAAACTGTAAAACAAGTATATTCAAATAAATTAATTATGGTGAATGGTGAAAAATTGTTTAGATAGTACAAAAACCAGGTAGAAATAGAGACTACATATGGTGGCTGCCTTGATATCTTGTGACATAGAGGGTCAATGGGTATTTGGGTCGCACCCCCACCCCATCAGTACCAGCAGAGAGACGTTAAAGATTTCGCCTAAATCCAAAGACAACATCCTCTATTTGAGTAAATCACATTTTGTGCATTTCATTCAATGTTAAAACCATTTTCTTCCTTCAGTGCATGGGATGTTCAAATTAGCCATTAGCCATTAGCCATTAGCCATGTAGAGTCAAAGTCGTCCAAACGAGGATGCCCACACTTTTTGAAACCATTGCAGATTGAGAGAATATTCTGCAACTCTGCTATAGAACATGTTTGATTACTTTAATAGGCCTTCTAGGAAAAACCTGGGAAAAAGGGGGTTTAATAGAGCCAACAAGGAAAATATTGAAAACCAAAACTATCAATGGCTGGCTTACAGGTGAATTAATAGCAACAAAAAACGTAATAACGCAATTTCATTCTATACATCTAAACATAGATATAAAATACAGTCAGCATCATTCGTGAAATTTGAACGTCAAAAAGTAACAACATTTGTGAAACACATTGTTGTAAGAAATTAGGTCACTGCATGAGATAAAAAATCTGTTTTAATAAGAATAATCAAATCAAGCATTTCACAATTTAAGAATGACAGGTTCTAAACTACAGCAAACAGCTTTGGTTATCCTATAAAACAACATCATATGATTATATCATCATATTGTATCTTAAATTCCAAACTACGCGCAGTAAAATGATTTGACCTCAATCATAGGACATAAGGGGAGAATATGGAGTGGTTGCATACAAATTTGGCCTTGCATGGGCTGGAAATTTACCTGCAGTGTATATTTGAAGTTGAAGAGGAATGTTGATAGAATCATTGTCAGCAGCATTGCCATGGATGTGGAATATACCTAAAGAAAGCAGACACAGATAACAGTTAGGGAGAAAAAGAAAAGAAAAATACATAATTGGACCTTATACTATGATGTGACGCTTTATATACTAATTTCAGTGTCACATAAAAGTTAATTGTTTACCTTTTAAAAAAAGATTATTCAGTGGAAAAGAATTTTCAGATAAAGAAGTCATCAAGTATATGCAGTATGGAAAAATAAAAGAGGAAAAAGGCTTGCAAGAGAGTTGAAAGATATACCTTTACCGGTTATGCTATGTTACTGGATATGCCAACAATAGTGGAAATTCAACTTTATTAACCATCAAACAAAGCAACCGAAAAAAGAAGGAAAAAAATGACAAATAAAAGAGTATAGTAATTAGAATTCATGTAACTTCAATAGTAGTATATGGTTATGCTCCTTCTTTGTCAAGCAGATAGAGCTCCTAACATGTAACCTGGAATTGGTGCTGAGAAAATGGAGTCAAAGGAAGCCTCTCAATAACATCTTGAATCATAGGGCTAAATTTTCCAATATACTGACCCAAAAAAACAAAAGATTTGGATAAAACGATAAATGGAAAAATTTGAAGCAATTAAGTCGATGCAAGAATATTGAATTCATGAAATTTTAATGGGGCCATTTAGGGCATCTATTCATGTAAATTTATAAAGCTATAAAAAATTGGTACCTGACTTGTAGTTGTTCCACCAGCCAACAACATCACTAATTTGAACATCAAGAGTGATTTGGATATAATCTGTTTTGGCTCTCGTAAATACGCCAAATCCATCATCACTGAAGCATAATTCAACATTCATATTTCATACGATGATATTTGCTAGAGATTTAAGTATAAATATTGCATTTCACAAAACTCATTTGGTTTACACCGCCTATTTTGTGAGTTAGACACTTGACCACCTTAATGCGAATTTCCCTTCATTTAAACTAAGGAAGAGATCGTTAAAACCACATTTTTCTAGCTCATGATTGTGGACAAACTCTCCTGAGATTCGTTCTAGATCTTCTATTTTTTATTTTTTTTTGCAAAAAGACAAAATCAGAGTACAAAACATCGCATGGTGGATACATATATAATAATGCAAAAAGGGAGCAACGGCTTTAGCCCCCAGAACATAATTTACATAACATGTCCCTTCGTCCCTGTTTAGAAGTGTACTCCAAAAATATGTGAAACTTTGTAGAATTCAGATGGTGAAAATAGCACCCTGCACTCAATAACAAATGATGTTTGATTGGTCTAATGTGCACAAGTAAATTAGTCTTACACTATTGACAAATATATTTTTAACCATTATATCAATAAGCATATTCGATCATATGATAATATTTTTTGGTCTAATGATAAAAATAATTTTGTACATGATGCAAGACTTGTTTTACTTATGCACCATAGAATTGGTAGGAAGAGATTTATCATCCATAAAGATCATATCTGACTCAAGTGATTAATCTTTGCAGTTGCACGCAGAGAACATTAAGTTCACACAACAAAAAATATTCAAAAGAGAGAGACGACGATTTGTACTTATGGCAAATTGGCACCCACCGGTGGCTAAGCCAGCACAAGAACACTGGTACTTCGTCACAATAATTATGATACAGTTTGAAGAAAAAAATGTGAACAACATTTCGATAGACGTGCTTCCGAAGCGGATTAAATATGGATTCGTTATAAACATGAACACATTTACTTGCAAAAATATAAAATGTGTTGATCGTTAATCCAACAAGTCACATTCTATACAGTTTCTTTATAAGACATGCTAGGCAAATTATAACCCTGCAAACAGTAATTCTTCAAAGTGCACAGACCACTTTGTTCACTTAATTTTCTATTGAATTATTACATCTAAATGACAATTTAATATTATTTGAATTTGTACAACTGAAGCTGTTAGTCCTATTCCTTTTCTTGTATAAAGAAGTTTCAATCTTAGTGCAAGAAAGCAACTAATTTTGGTATCATTAACAATAATACATGCAATGGATTTCCGAGAAAGTATAGTTCATCTACAGCACTGCATATAATGAAGCCCTGCAAAACTGTTGGATATATGGATTCAAATTCAATAGCAATTAGATCTAACTATTCTGAAGTGGTTGCATTGTGTACCGACATATGATTTCACTATATGCATCTCTAATCACTTCATAAGGTTCCCGTGCATAGAAAAAGACTTGGACCATCAGCATGGTGTAAGTAATAATAATATCGCTTAGAGCCCTTCTTCCATCAATAGGCACTCCCAACGCGTCGAGCATAAATAAAGGTGAAAAGAATAAAAATAAATAAATGAAAGTAAAAATAATAATTAAGTCTGCCCAATAAACGGTCTTTCATGCTCAGGGAAGGTATGCGCCACATCGTTTTTTGTACAAAAGTTAACATGCACTTCACTGGGCTTCGAATGCACAAAGGAAGCTAGCCGATATTGGCTCCACACATTTTTTTTCCGCAAGCAAAATTAAGCAGCTAAGTACTATATAACCTGGATTTCCATTTATTATACTACTAAAGCTATGATGGTAGACTACTCCTATCATAAAAAAGAAGAAATATAACTTCCACGCAGAGCTTGATATTGCTTTCTACATAGCATTCTGGAATATCATCTCGGCTAGCTCCTGTAAAACATCAAACAGAAACATTTATTAGAATCTAAGTTCGTTGCTTAAGAAAATACTGACAGCGGACTAAAACTTCAACCGGTATAAAATATAATAACAGCTTGCTTAAGAAACAAATCTCTTTCATGATCTTCATCTTTATTGTATTACTCGTAAGGTAAAATGCCCTCATGGAAACGTGTCTTACACACTAGAGAACATAGTTTCCTCTAATGGTCGTCTTCCAATAGGAATACAATTAGTTTCTGCATTTTATTCAACAATTAGGAGAGTTTATATAAACAGCTAACAATATGACCATAAATTGTCCATAATAGCTTATGAAAACAGCTTATAGCTTATATGAAAACATTTTGAATTTATTTTATCTTTTGTTATAGAAAAATAACTTATACAATAAGTGTTTATGCTCTAAGCATTTAATTAAAATGTGTATCCAAACAAAGCCCTAGTTTAGGTGTATTGTTGATGTGTTCTATGTGGGCTCATTGTATGTGTAGGTATCTTAGATGATACATGAGGTGACCGGATCCTCATCCTGGGGTAAGATTTATTCTTAAAGCTGAATAATAAAAAATCATATATCTAAGTTTGTTCCTTATGAGTTGGGAAAGTGAAAATTCTTGTGTTATATACATTACTAGGTAATGCCATCCCTTGCTGTTAAAAGGGATATAAAGGTTTAGTTACCTGTTTCGCAGAAGCAACCTTTGGTTCTCCCCATTCCTTGACCTTCTTCTCAAGAAAATCAAAGTCAGCTTTTCCGGCCTGTGGCAACATACATTCCGATCAAATTAAACACAAAAAAGCATTAAATATAGATGAAGAGAACAAAAAGTTTGTGCAATGTTACCTCTATTTGAGCCCCAATTTCTGTGTCAAAACTCTGATATCGCTTGCGGACAAGCTCGGCCAGAGAACCATCCTTTTGGTCAAACATAATGAGAAATTATTAGTTTGGTTGTCGTGAAAGATTGAAAAGAAAAAAAAAAGTTTTCAGATTGACTTTACGGATCTGAATTATTATGAGGGTAAAAGCTGATGCAAGGGAGGATAGAATGAATCACCTCAACTAGCTTGGCAGCATTCCTGAGACCTCGGGCCATTGTATCCATTCCAACAATATGAGCTATGAACAAGTCTTCAACATCTGTGCTCTCTCTCCGCCTAAAATCATCACTCAGTAAAAAATTTGGAAGGCGGAAAAAGAGTATGATAAAAAAGTTAGTGAAGGACTCACAATTTGGCATCAAAGTTGAATCCACCTGGTGCAATTCCACCCTGGAAAAGCAAAAAAAAAAAAATGATAAGAATAACCTTATCAGATGAGATTGTGTTTCTACGGTGAGGAGTGTTCCACTTCAAGACACTAGTCAAAAAACAAGCACTTTCATACATTTCTGATAACGCTGAGCATAATCATTGTTGCCTCCTGGATATCTACGAGAAACTGATCTGTGTCCCAACCTGCAATAATGATAAGAGCTTCACTTCCTATCTCATGACAGGTTAACACAAAGTCTTCCACATTAGACGTTAAATTATTTATTACATAATAGAGAATTTGCACATACCAACTTGAGGATCACCAGTATTTGCATCGATATTACCCAATAATCCATTGATCCTTGCAGTTTCAAGCTCGTGATGGCAACTATGACAGGCATTGAAAAGTACAAATTCAGTAATGAACATCAAAATTGAAATGGAAGGTATGATCAATAACTTCACATGTGAACACAATACACAATGAAAGACTCACCTGTGACCAGATAGGGTGGCATGGTTGCACTCAATGTTAAGTTTGAATTCTCCTACATAAGGAGCAAAAATGAGGAAGGGAGAAATTTGTGCACATGAAATAGTGCAATTAATAATGAAGAAAATTAGAGAAATCTTTGACTCATCCTGCTTTGGTTGGTATTATTTTGGCTAAATTCATTCATACTAGGGATAATATGGCCATTAAATTCAAGTATAAAGAAAATTTTCTAACTCTCAAGAAAAGGGGGAATATACAGTTTCATAGAGGATAAAATAGCATACAAGACTTCATATTTTAGGGCAAAGTAAATTATTTGACAACATAAAAACTTCTTTCTAGAAAGACATCACACCCATTTTTTGGTTCCTGGGGAGACATTCGAATGATGAATACAAGTAAATATTACCTACAAGTCCATATTTTCGCAAGAAATTAGCTGCAGTTGCGGCATCCCAATCATACCTGGAGGAATACAAGTTTGTAACATTATACAATAATAGGTGCTGTAAAATCATTGATTGAATAGTTAAGATACGCACTGGTGTTTTGTAGGTTCTTGTGGCTTTGGTTCAATTAAAAATGTCCCTAAAAACATAGCAAAAGAAAAACATAAGAAAAATTCATTTATCAAGGAAAAATAAAACAATTATGGTGTAGTCTGTATAGAGATAAAATTATAGTTGTGCTATACTCCTCCTATGTTTCATAATTTAGTTCTATACAATGATCCAGCTAGTTGGTATTCCAGAGAATGTTACCATTGAATCCGATCTTCTTTTTGTGTGCAACAGCAGCTTCAAAAAATCTAGCCTGTAACCAGGTAAATAAGTAGCATTGTAAATAATTTAGCATTACCATTGAGACCTGATTATTACTGTTGATGTCATGCGCAATTTGATACTGTTATTTCTTTAATTTCAAGGATATTTCATGAACATTGTTTACCAACACAAAAGGCAAAAGGAGAGCACAATCTGATAATTAAATCAAGGATAGAATGATTCACGCACCAAATGATTAAGCTCTCGTTCCATATCTGTGTTCAAAAGAGATTGGTAACCTTCTCGACCACCCCAAAACACATAATTTTCTCCTCCCAAATAATGTGTCACCTGCAATATATTTTTCTTAGCAAAATGAACAATGATTCTGAAAATACAACCGACCTTGTTACTACTTCTGTACTATATCTACACAAGTGTACCTCCAAGGCTTTCTTCACTTGAGCCGCAGCATATGCATACACTGCTAACTCGGAGCTGTAAAACAGTTCATTTTGTGAGTCATGAACCCGAACCGTATAGACAAGCTAGGAGATTCTGGTATAAATCTTACCTAGTAGCAGCACCATGCATATAACGAGGATGCACGAACAACTGAGCTGTTCCCCACAAAACTCTCTTTTTGCTCTAAAATATGGAAACGAGAAAATAAAAGCACGTGTTATCAACATTTCAAAACCACAATTCACTAAACAAAATCCTAGATTTATGCATTCTCCAAGTTTCAAATATTTCATATCATTTATTTGTAGTGAAGAAGCATAATTACAGAAACTCTGTACTGACTTCAAAGCAGAGAGACTTATTTTCCAATTTTAAGCTGATTATCTGAAAATTAATACTCTATATTGAAAGATTCATTGATGTCAAATTACCTGAGTCTGAAGCTCATGAGCAAGGGCCACAACTTCATCCAGGTTTGCGTTTGATTCCTAAGACAAAGACAACAAGTGCAAAATTCAATGGCTAAGAAAGAGTATATAATAACCTTAATAAATGTAGCAGCAACGCATTAATCAAGAAAACACATTCCATAAACTATGCCTATGAACATTGTTCAATTTCAATATTCCAGATATAAAAGTTAACTAAGCATGCGCACTATCTCATACTTCAATCCTTTCTAAGAACTGCAATTAAGTAAATCTGAGAAATTTTAAAGATTGACTAACCTCAAGAGTCTGCCCATCGGGAGCTATATCCCTATCGTGGAAGCACCAAAAATCGACTCCAAGTTTGTTTATGAACTCAAAATTTGCTCTCACTGTGTTAATTAGAACAATTTTATCTTTTAGCACATAAAAATATCTAAGTATATCAAATTTGAGAGTGTAGAATTAACCCACTTCTTCTTTTAGCCATGCTTAATGAATTGGTACCATCTTCCCATGGCCAATATTTGGTAGGTGCACCGAATGGGTCAACACCTGTTCCACGGAATGTATGCCAAAATGCAACACTAAATCTGAACCAATCCTGCAGTTACATAAGAGTAAATTCAATCAAAATCCAAGTTTAGGTCGAATAAAAAACACCACTTATAATATCAATGAAAACCAACCTTCATCTTCTTCCCAAGAATTTCCTCCTCTGGATTATACCATTTAAATGAAAGTGGATTCTTACTGGAAGGCCCCTGAAAATTACATAAATCATGTATTAATAAATGAACACACGACACATTACTATGGAATACAAATGAACATAAGAGATGGAAACTCATTAACATTTCTTAGATAATGGTACTATGTTGTCAAGAACTTGCGCCAGAACAAAAATTGAAAACTAATTCAGTTGAGAAGGATCTACATCTTTCTCCCCTATGAAGCACTAACAACATAGATGCATTCACCATATACAACAATGACATGTTGACAGTGATGATAATCTTAAACTCGTGCTAGTGTCGTATCAGTGTTGGACACTGGACGCAGACACAACACCGGCACATGTGATTGCATTTAATTATGTCATTTTTTCAAATTACTACTGGTGTCAAATGTGTCAGTGTCGTATCAATGTTTGTCGTGTCAATTGAGAAGAACCTACCTCTTTCTCCCCTACAGATCACTAAAATAGATGTAGACACCGGATACAACACCTATACATGTGATTGCATTTGATTACATCATTTTTTAAAATTATTATCAGTGTCAATGTGTCAGAGTTTCTGGTTATTAAAAAAAGTACCTCATATTTAATTTTGGAAATGCCAGGAAAAAAGTCCCCTTTCCAATCATCTGAATCACCACATTTAGCATCATTGGTAGCAGGGCATGTCTGAGGTGCACAATTCTGATATAGTACCCATCAAACAAAATTATTAAACCATAAAAAAAAGCGAATGATGAATAATTAATATAAACATAGGAAAAATGTAGAATGAGTACCACAGCTGCATAATAGAAGACATTGAAAGAAAGAAGAAGCAGTAACAATTTCCCAGATTTCATGATAGTTGATTTACTCCTAGTTCCTGTGATCGTGAATTAAGACTTGAATTAAATAGGTTATAAGAGTGAAAATGAGAGTAAGAAGCTATGAAGAGTGGAACCAATTGAAACCTTGTTTGGCGAATGAATAGGATCGATCCAGATATGAAATGGTGATCCCTTTAAATCGGTTTCTTGTACATTTATTTATGGAGAAAATATCCAAAATTTATATGAAAATTTATTTATGAATTTGAGTTCTTGATTGCTACGATAATGTATTGCTGTTGTGTTGGATAAGAACGATATCACGTGTCACAGCGTCGGACTGTGACCCTTGTGGATATTCCTAAGATTTTTATTAAAAATAAAAGACAATCATTTGATAATTGTTATTTTACCCAAGTTCATAACTTATTTTTATGACTTATCACTTGTTATCTCAATTTTATCCCTATAATCTTAATATTATTTGGTGGATGGTATTTTGGTTGTGAATGAAGTAGTGGATTTGGCAAAAAAAGCAAAATTGGAGTGTTTGATTTTGAAGGTGGACTTTGAGAAAGCTTATGATTCGGTGGATTGAGGTTTTTTGGAGTACATGATGGTAAGAGTGGGTTTGAGTGAGAAGTGGGTTAGATGGATGAAGGCGTGTCTCTTTGGAGGAAATATGTCTATTCTTGTTAATGGGAGCCCAACGGAGGAGATAAATGTCCAAAGAGGTTTGAAGCAAGGTGACCCTCTCGCCCCTTTCCTTTTTTTTTTTGGTGGCCGAAGGTTTTGGTGGTTTAATGAACAATGCGGTCAATAGAAATTTGTTCAAAGGTTTCGAGGTGAAGAGAGGAGGGTTGACTATTTCCCACATACAATATGCGGATGATACTTTTTGTATTGGCGAACCAACGGTGGATAATCTTTGGATGTTGAAAGCAATCTTGAGGGGTTTTGAGATGGGGTCGGGATGAAGGTGAATTTCCATAAAAGTTCTTTAATAGGCGTGAATGTGTCAAGGGAGTTTATGGAAGCGGCTTGTGGTTTCTTACATTGTCGCGAAAGCGCCGTCCCTTTCAAGTATTTGGGACTAACGGTGGGAGCTAATCCTAAGAAGGTTGTGATGTGGGAGCCTATGTTAGATCAATTACGAGGTAGGCTAAATTCTTGGGGAAATAAATACGTGAGTTTAGGAGGAAGAATTGTTCTCCTAAATTCTACATTAAATGTTATACCAATCTTCTATCTGTCATTCTTGAAGATGCCGATGAAGGTGGCGAAGATGGTGATTCGTATCCAAAAAGAGTTTCTTTGGGGAGGGGTTGGAGGTGATCGTAAGACATGTTGGGTTAATTGGAGAAAGGTTTGTCAACCAAGAAGAAAAGGTGGTTTGGGGGTTAGGGATGTGAAGATGGTGGATTTGAGTCTCTTAGCTAAATGGAATTGGCGTATTCTCAATGAGCATAATGCTCTTTGGAAGAGCGTCTTGCAATAGATGTATGGTGGTAATATAAGTGGGTTGGTGCCAGTTGAAGGATCTAGGCGGCCAAGGTTAGCCTCGACATGGTGGATGGACTTGTTGAAGCTAGAAGGTAGTGAGGGTGTTAATTGGTTTACTTATAGGGTGAGGCGAAAGGTTGGGAATGGAAGGCATACTAGTTTTTGGTTGGATAGGTGGACGGGGAAGCAGCCTCTGAGTAAGGTTTTCCCACACCTTTTGCTCTATTAATCAATAAGGAAGCTAAGGTGGGGGACTTGATTTTGACTCATGGTGGCATAAGGGCTTGGAATTTGAGTTGGAGGAGAAATCTTTTTCTTTGGGAAGAAGATTTGGTGGGTAACTTGTTGACTTTGTTGGATGGGGTGGCCCGGGGGTCCGAAGAGGATAGGTGGATTTGGAGTCCGGAGGATGAGGGAGATTTTTCGGTGTGATCGGCGTATAGAGTTTTGGAAGAAGCGCACCTCTTAGATGAAGGTTTGTCGGTAGTAGAGGAAGGGGTGTTTTCAAGTATTTGGAAAAGCCCGATTCCATCAAAGGTGGTTGCTTTCTCTTGGACCGTCCTCCTTGATCGTATCCCAACTCGGTCCAATCTTAGAAGACGTAATATGTTGAATCCGGAGGAACCTACTTTGTGTGTATTGTGTGGTGAGAGGGAAGACACAACCACACAACTTTTTCTTGCATTGTGAGTTTTCAACTAAGATTTGGCGCGCTATCTTGAATTGGTTTGAAATCAATTTTGTTACACCCAAATTTGTTCACTCATGTTGAGTGTTAGAATGCGGGAGCAAATTCTAAAATACTCAAGAGAGGAGCTTGGCTAATTTGGCATGAAATTTTATGGGCAATTTGGAAGGAAAGGAATGCTAGGATATTTAGAACTCAAACAAAAGACTTTGCCGATATTGTGGAAGGTATCAAGTTGGAATCTTGGTTTTGAGTTTTAAATAGGTTAAGGATTGCATCGTGCTCTTTTACGAATGGACTTGGAATCCCAGAGATTGCCTTAGGCGTGTTTGAGGTTTGAGGCTTTGTGGTTCTGTGGCTGCAAAGCTGTTATGATTGGAGGAAGTTTTTTGGCCTGACAGTTTGCTTACTGTTGCTGGCTCTCTTTTCATTTCTAGGCTTTATAGGCATTTTTTTTCTTCTGGTTTGTGCTGCATTTCCTCCTGCTGTTTCGGTTTGTATACATCAAGTGGAAGTGTGAGTCATTCTCCCTTGTAACATTTTGCCGTTTTGCACTTCTTGTGCGTGGCTGTTAATGATATGCTGTTTAAAAAAAAAAGATATACCTCTTTTTATGTCATTTAGAAACTACTTCAACCGTTAATTTTATCAAACAATACAAATTCAATCGGCTGTCTTATCTGCTATCAATTATAAGTTTATACGTTCATCCATAATAAGGTAGTTTATCAACTATCCACTACTTTTTTTTATCAAACAAAACCCTAATCTAACAAGGTATGCACATAGAAAAGAGTCAGGAGTTACACAATAGCTGTGTATATATAAACCAAAGACAAAAATACAAGCTCATCCAAACAATCAAATTGAAACAAAATATTTCCATCTTTAATTTCAAATTGAGTATACACCATAAAAAATTTAAAGGTCTTGCTAACGATTGATAAGATTTAAAAATAGAAACAATTAATAATTTTTATATAAAAAAAGTTGTTTATTGATGTCTCAATGAGTTGAACATACACATTTTAAGATACATATTTTTTAAACTTCTTAACAAATATCCTTTTGTTAACATTTTCCAAATTCTAGATAACCACCGCAACGAAGACACTCTAAAGGTTGTTTCACCATTAGTTTAAATTATAATCAAATATTTTAGACTTGTTTTACAGAGTTGATCGTCCAAAAAATATTTAGTATGTTTTTTAAAGTCTTGGCATATAGATAATCAATAATAGACTGAAACAAAACGTTTAAAAAACAAAAAATCATACTCATTCGTTCATAGCAAAACAAAAAATTGAAGCAACTAATTTCGAAAACAAACTTGAATTCTTGAACAAAAACAAGATGAATTACTGCAAGAGAAAGAATCAAAGGCAACAAAGAACTGAAGAAAGGAAGGAAAGAAAGGAGATCGAAAATGAAAGTGAAACAATATGAACTTGAAAAAACACAATGTTTATCATTTGTCTATATGACTATATTTTCCTGATTTTTTTTAAAGAGACTATATTTTCCTTATTATTATTTAGACAGGTGGTTAGATGTATAAGTTGCAATTCCTTCCTTGAAAAAAAAAAAGTTTGCAATTCCTTTTCCGATTTATTAATGAGGAAATTTAACTACCGAGATTTTAAAGGGGAAGCAATAAATTACCGAGATTGGTGATGGAAATAAAATGAGGAGATATAACCACTATTAACAAAACAGGGCTCAGGGCACAATGGAAAATTGATTTAGGGGCCGTTTGTTTTGGATTTTTTTGAAAAAAAATCTATTTTTTGAACTAAAAAATCACAATTTTTATTTTTATAGTGTTTGTATTAGATTTTTAAAAAATCTATTTTGCTAAAAAAATTCATTTTTAGCCTTAAAATGAAAAACTATTTCAAGTAGCTTTTTCATTTTTCTTAAATACAAGAAACTCAAGTTTAAGAGCTTTAAATCTTAAAAAAAATTGATTTTTATGATAGTAAATGAACAGAAATAGCTTTAGTTTTTTTTAAAATTTTTTAAAATAAAACTCTAGATTTTTTTAACTCAAAATTTTTATTTTTTTTAAAGCTGAAACAAACGCATCCTTAAAGGAGTGGTTGGGGTTGCAACGTTGAGGTGGTTTGAAGGGGATGATGGTAGGTGAATATCGTTATATTTCATTTGATCCGTAGTGAGGTGGCATACATGTCGATCAATATTTGTACTAATTTGTATCACACATACTTACACTTGAAAATGTACTGCCTACGTCTCATAAAAGATTTTTTTTTATGTTCTTTGAATAATTAATGTATTTAGTCTATAATGTAAAATAGATATATTAATTATTTAAAAAATTAAAAAAAGAATCATTTCTTGTATATGAGATCGGATGGACTATGTTACATGGTAAATATACTACACCCGTCCCTAATTATAATACCCTTTTGATAAAAAAAATTTGTCCATTTTTATAAGACCCCTTTGGTATTTTCAAGTACATTAATTATTTCTTTACCAACACACCCTTATTTATTTTGCATCTTTTTCTTTAATCAACAATAAATATTATGTTGAAAACATAAATTAATTCTCTCTCTTAAGGATAAAATTGTAAAAACAATAGTAATTATATTCAAATTTAATACTACAACCAACTTTCTTAATTTGCATAAATTTTGCAAAAGACCCTTGTATTTAAGGAGGGAGGTAGTACGACACATTAGACCATGGACTGAGCTACATATATGTGATGGGGTTCAGATGAACCCTCTCGTCTATTAAAATTCACACCTACAATCCTTTTTTTTTTTTTTTTTGAATTAAAACTTACAATCCTTAAAAACTGTACATGAACCCCCTAATTATATAATGTTGCACTTTGCATCCAAATATCCAATCAAACACTGTCAACACTGAACTTGTATCTTTTCACTCTCATTGATTGCTACAAACAAGCCTATAACCACATTCTGACCCTTCATTCACTTTTTCCATTTTCTTAATACGTTTTCCATGCCTACTTTATATACTTTCCTTTAATTAAAAATTATTTCACGTGCAATTTTTTTGGATGAGTGTTATTATAGTGTATCTTTGATTTCATTTTTGGAGGATTACAGCTGATTTTGAAGATGTAGAATTGACATGTATTTTTGGTTATTGTCGAATAGAATTGATTTTGTCTAAAAAAAGTTATTTTACTTGAAACTAGAATTTGTAGATTTTGATTTTAGAATTTATTTTCACACACAAATTTATAATTTAACTTACTTTTACATAAATGTATTCAAACGTAAATCACTTTTAGTCAGAATTACTTTTAACCAAAATAAATTCTATCAAAATCAATTATCTTCATCGCACAACCAAACACACACTTAATTTCTTTGATATTTAAATTAATTATTATTAATATTTTACTCATTATATTTTGAAAATATTGAAAAGTATTCATATGATCCCAAAAATGAAGCCATTGGGGAAGTTCTAAAATTTTACGACCGAAATAAAGTGATGATCATGTAAGTTACTTGCACAATTAATATATTTATAGCATAATAATTCTGAAAAGAATTAGCTTATATACAATTTGTGAAAATTAGGTTGAGGAATCAAATATGAGATGAATAGGTATGCATGTAAACTTTTGAGTGGAATATTATTTTTTAAATACTTTATTATAATTATTAATTATAGTTTAAACGTTTGAAACCCCCCTGCTCCAGGGTCCTAACAGCGTCACTGCATTAGATCAGTTGACAGATTTTTAACGTTTTGAACCAAACATCTAACATAATTAATACTAGAGGTTGTATTTAATATTTTTCGTTGATTATAAAAAAAATGGGTATCAATTTTAGGGACAAAACTGAGGGTTTATTCTATTATAGTGTGTACTCTAGGCAAAAACTTTGTCCATGTTTTAGTGAGAAACAATGATTCCTTCTTGTTCCAACCTTTATTACTTGTTTTGTTCAGTTTCATGTCCAATTTTTTATTTCTGTAAGTTGGGAATCCTCTGCGCGTAACTGTGGAGACTAATCTCTTGAGTTTTGTGGAACTTAAATGGACGACAAACTGTTCGTAAAATTTTTAACGCCATCCAATGATAAATTCAAACTCAGAACCTTGATTAAAATAGAAGAGATCTATGTTATCTCATTTGTCCAATTTCTAAATTAAACTTGATAAAAAAAAAATTGTGCAGTTAAGTTCCCCGTCTTTTAACAAATCAATAGCGCCCACAAATTCATAATCATCCCAATACAGAAAGGACACTTTTCTTCTTGTTTTTGCTGAATTGATACACACCGCATATGGTGATCAAACACACTAATGTGAAATTATGTGATAGTGATACGTAGTACATCCAAATAATAATTTTGTTTCTCAACAACTAATCATCCAACTTCCAGTCAAAACATACATTCTTCATTCTAAACAACCAGCAAACCCATCTAGCTACCAGGAATTCTAACTACTTCCCCTTATATTTGAAGTTTTGATAACACATTATCTCAAATTTCGACATTCTAAATCTTTATTTAGTTTGTCAACTCATAGCTCGACATTTTTTGTGGATGGAGAGGACCAACCACGATAGACCATACAATGGAAATTAACATTAAATTAAACGTTTTTTTCATACTTTTTTTTTTTTATTATTTTGATATTCCATTATTTCTTTTTAGTTCTAAAGAGCCTAAGAAATTTATGACTTTAATTACACGCCATCATATCAATATTTATGACTTTAATTATGACTTTACTCACCCTAATGAAAAATCACAAGTTTGAATTACACGCCATCATATCAATATTTATGACTTTAATTAACGATTTTATTTTGATCTTTTGCTAATTGTGTTCGGCTGTGATTCTTTATAGCATGATTTTAGTCCTGTTAAGTGGGAGTGTAGATCCTTCAAAAAAAAAAAAAGTGGTAGTGTAGTTGAGTAAAAAAATTGATAGTGTAGTAAATGAAATATCACATCATCAATGGCAGGTGAATCATAAGGATGGATTACACTCAAGGACCAAATATATGAAAATGAAAATTGTTTTTCTTTTTGAGGTGAATCATAAATATCAAAACTACATTCAAGCAAATTTTTATTTTTGAGCTTTTTTTATATTTAGTGACAAAATTCACATTATTTCTGGTACTCATATTTGAAACAAACGAAATAACAAGTGCAAAACCTTAAAAAAAAAAAAAAAGTGCAAAACCTCTCTCCAAGAAAGCTAGTTTTTATGAAGATTGAACCATATACCTAACCATATCTTTTTTTTGGTAGTAGTCGGAGTTTGAATCCCGGACCTTGCATATTTTATGCATTGTCTCAACCAACTGAGTTAAGCTCACGAAAACATACCTAACCATATCTAATAGTATAGCCGGTGGACACTCACAAGTTGACATATTAATTTAATTAAAAATAAGTTTTTTTTTGGGAGGGTAATTAACAATAAGTTTTTTTTTTTGAAAGATTTTTTAACAATAAGTTGACATATTGATTTAATTAACAATAAAGTTTTACATTAATCCTTCAATAATGTACATTTTATTTGTAATCAACCACTTCCTTAATTTATGGGATGACATTTATCACGTGACATTCTATTAATCATATCTTAACAAAATTATAAGTTACAATTTTCCTATGGTTGCTTGGCAGGACCATAGGAGGTACCTTCCCCTTTATTTTCCTATGATCCTGCCAAGCAACCATATAAATTCACCATTGTTACAATTGACCAACAAGTTTTTTCTGAAAAAAGGGGGAAAAAATCCTTCTATAAATAAAATGGATTGAGATTAAAAGCAAAAGTGAGACATAGGCTGCATGCACAGAGAGCATAGTGAGAAAACCAGACACAAGCAGAGAAATGGTGTCTCCCAAAAACATAGGAAAATATAGACTTGGCAGGACCATAGGAGAAGGTACATTCTCTAAGGTTAAGATTGCTTTAAATAGCAACAATGGTGAGAAGGTAGCAATCAAGGTCATTGACAAACAAATGGTCTTGAAAAACAATCTAAAACATCAGGTAAACCTCATTTTGGTCCTTCCTTTTCAAAATGTACAATTTGTACTTCAAATAATCAAATATTAAGGCCAAAACATTTTTCAGGTACAAAGTGAGATTAGAACAATGAAACTTCTACATCATCCAAATATAGTTAGAATTCATGAGGTATATATTATACCTGCTGGTGATGGAATTCTTATGAGTCTTGAAGATTCAAAATCCCTTTCTCACTAGTATTAATTTTTGAATGAATTTCATCATTAACAGGTTATTGGCACAAAAACAAAAATATACATTGTGATGGAATATGTATCAGGAGGTCAACTATTGGACAAAATAGTGAGAATCATATCAACAATCTCTTGTGGTTCAAATTTTGTGTACTTACAATTATAATTCTTCAATAATTCTGATAATACTATTTTTGTAGTCCTATTCCAACAAACTGAATGAATGTGAGACAAGAAAACTATTCCATCAACTTATTGATGCCGTCGACTACTGCCATAACAAGGGAGTTTATCATCGCGATCTCAAGGTAAGTTAAATCAATCCTGCTTTTTTCTTTGTCTAGAAAAACAAGTTTTGAAACCTTACACCTTTTACATGTGACAATACAGCCAGAAAACTTGCTCATAGACAGCAAGGGAAATCTAAAAGTGTCTGATTTTGGATTAAGTGCACTGAATAAGGTAAAAAATTTGTTTCAACCTATTCACCAGTTCAATTGTAAGTCTTTTTGATTGGTAACAATTAAATTTTGATACATTGGCAGCCTAATGATGTCTTAAACACAAAGTGTGGATCCCCGTGTTACGTGGCTCCTGAGGTATGATCGAGTGAGGGAAAGTGTTGGGGAGTCCAAGGGAGTACGTGACCGCTTTTATGGGATACATTTATTATTGATTTTGTGACCCTTATAGTTCCTCATGTGCAGCTGCTGATGAGCAAAGGGTATGATGGAGCAGCTGCTGATGTTTGGTCATGTGGGGTGATTCTTTTTGAGTTACTTGCTGGTTTTCTACCATTCGATGACCAGAACTTGATGAATTTATACCATAAGGTATATATGTGAATATAGTATACCATAAGATAACAAAGAAAACACCTAGTGTTTGGTTCAACTAATTCTCATTTTCTTGTAACTTTCATGTGTGAAAAAAGATATGCAGAGCGGAATACGTATGTGCCCCATGGTTTACTCAAAGCCAAAAGAAACTAATTGCGAAAATACTTGAACCGCATCCTGGAAAGGTAGAAATTCAAGAACTATTGCATTGTGCTTAAACTTAAAGGTGTAATTGATAGTTACTAATTTGTTTGACTTCCTTCCAAATCTCTCACAGCGGATAACTATTTCGGGTATTATTGATGATGAGTGGTTTCAAACAGATTATAAGCCTATTTGTGCATATGAATTTGATCCGATCATTAACTTGGATGATGATAGTTGTGCTTTCGGTTCAATCGAGGTAATTTGTTACCAAATAGCAGTCATAGAAAACACTGAATTGGAGTTATGAACCAAACTGTCTGACTATATGTGCTATAGGAGAAAAGTACAAAGCCAACGATAACCAAGTCCTCGAGCTTCATTAACGCGTTTCAACTGATAGCCATGTTTCAGGACTTTGATTTATCCACCCTTTTTGAAGAACAGGCAAGTCTACAAATCTGAAAGGGTATTTAAATTATCTACAGATTCTTCAATTACAAATGCTGATGTTATGAGTTTGATGTTTAGGATCACATGAAGCAGACAACAAGGTTTGGATCCCAACATACAATCACTGAAACCATCGAAAAAATAGAAGCTGCTGCAGCAGATGTTAGACTGTCAGTAGAAAAAATGAACAACTTTAAGGTCCAAAACAGTGCTTATAATCTGATTCTTAAATGCTTGATGAAAATATTAACCTTTTCTAGAGTCTTGCAACACAAATGAACTTTGACTCTTCATATCAGATGAAAATGCACTCAAAAGAGACAATGACGAGGTGTTCTAGATCATGCTTTGACATATCAGCTGAGGTCATACTCATTTTATCATCACATATTCTTCCTCTTTTCCTTTTGTTTTTCTTTATTACTAAACCAAGTTCATTTCTGTACTGATATATGTGTCGAAATTGTCAGGTGATAGAAGTTGCTCCGGCTCATTGTGTTGTACAAGTATCAAAATCTGTAGGAGATCTAAGAATGTATAATGAAGTAAGAAAACATATCCTGTTAATTGAATATTCATAAGATCATAAATATGGTTACTGATTTAATTTTGATTATCAGTTTTGTGAAAGTTTATCAAATCTGCTGAAAGACGAATCTAGTATTCCACCACAAGGCCAAGACTCTGTGGATCGATGCGACACTGGCAGCATAGAAAAGCAAGATGCTGAATCGTAGTAAAAACCTATATTACATTACTAAATGGTGATGATGGTATTTGTTTGATAGCCACCATTTTCTTATAAGTGGTTTTTGTTTGTCTATTTCAGCTATGAAAAGCCAAATAGTGAAGATATTCATGGCTATAAACAAAGTCCATAAACAAAATACTTCCCTAAAGCTTGTTTTTGACTGATGTATTATGAAGGAACAAATGAATGAATCAATTCTCATTAAGTGTGATCAAAATGATAGTACAGCTTATATTGGTGAAGTGAAATACTAGAGTAACTATGCTACCCTAACTGTATACTAAAAAATACTCTAATATAGCTAGTTAAAGGTAACTAACAGATAACTTGTGTAACAAGTTATCTCTATAACTAGGGCTTATTATCACGAATGTCTTCATTATGTAATATGATGTATCTCTTCTTTTCGCATTTTAACTAGCTTATAAATCTGCTAGAACAACAATCTAATCAAAAGTTAGCAAATATCAGGTGATGGAAAATGTTATTGGCTGATACTGCTGCCAATGTTTTAGATAAGTCTATGTGGTTTAATATTATTGAAATCATTTAGGTAGAAAACATGTTGAGATGTGCTTTTAGAAAAACCAACTAATGACTGAAATTGCAGAAGTGAAAGCACAATAATAAGCTTGGTCATATCACTGCAACATTTTGTCCACCAATGCAAGAAACAATTAACCAAACATATCATTTGTCACAAGGTCAAATTTTGTTCATTAAATTTTAAACAAGCTGCCTGAATTCACTGTAATTTTTAAACATCTTTTGACTTAAGTAAAAAAGTGATCACAATTTAAACACTTGTTTGATGTAACTTTATTTTATACTCTCGTAAAAACCATTATTTTCAGGTCTAAAGACCCTATTACTATTCATCCATAGTATTATTCACACTTATACTATTCATTTCTTATGTAATTTATTACATAAATAAATTACATTGCATGGCTACATTACTCTTCCATCACAACTTCTTCTTTTTCTTCAAGACACATATATTTCTCTACAAACTTGGTAATTGCTTCATCATCCTTTTCATGCATACATCGATCACATGCATGATTGCTACTACTTTTGATATGCTTGAACATAAATCCCTTAAAACACTTGACTTGTAATTCATGAATTGTTTATTCAATGAGTAAAAAGGGACTTCAAAACTTGTCAAGAGTTGGATATCCATCCTTTTTCCCGAATCAATAAATACATAGAAAATAGAGAAAAAATATTTATCACGAATAAATATAGAAAAAACGGTACAAATATTTATTTTTTTTAGGGGAGGAAAAATACAAGTAAAATAAAAACTAATTATTGGAAGGAGAAAAACATAAGATTATTGGAGATCACTTATTTAAAGCTTCCTAGCAAGTGTGATATAAACAAAATTAATATTTTTACTCTTATTTATTTGATTTTTTTTTGTAAAATTTTATAAATATAATATATATTATTAACAAGCAAAATAAAAACTATTTCAACTTTTATCATATATATTTGCAATCAAAATTCTTAATAAAATACTTCAAAATAAGAAAATAAATATATTAAAAAAATAAAATTATCACGTATATACAAACTAGTTTTGTTATCAAACATAATTAATTGTTTAATACTATACGTGTACAATATTAATGATACCAAAATGCTAATTATAGTAACAATATATAATGATTACAGTATAATCTGTTTTAAATGTTCGTAACCGAAATAAATGCAGAAAGTATAGTTAATACTTCACACTACGACCAAAGAAGGCACCAAAGGTAAGTAGGCAACTCTTGACAAAAGTTAAAAGGAAGCACTTCCAAAAAAAAAAGTTCAATTTTCAATTGCCAATTTACATTAAATATATATTTTTTATTTGTGGTGAATTCCAATTACATTCAATGGTTTTTTATATATATGTCGAAAAAATGTATTGTCAAAATTTTACAATTGTAGTATTTCCACGCGATCAAATTCTAAAGGGTTAATTTCAATGTTATTATTATTATTATGTGCAATAAGATAAATAATTGTTTTCCCTCAAAAAGATAAAAAATTGTTTGTCCTAAAAAAAAATATATGTATTAATTTCCAATTCACACGTGACGCAAAAAAAAATAGAGCAAGTTAAACGGTTAATTACAAATATAGATACAAAAAATTTCTATATATATATATAATTCCTAAAATCGTGGTGCATTAATTTGCGCCAATATTTCTTCTTCTAAAATCTTCATTCCAGCCCACACCATCACACATAAATATACACAAGCCGTCGTCAAGTTTCAAATTCATCTCAATTTCATCATAACAGTACTGGTGAGAGAGTGAGATTTAATTGAGTTGGTTGCAATGGATATAAAACAACGTGGAGGATCAACTGAGTTACGTTCACGGACATGAGGGAAGTGTCATTGGACGATAAGGTGGTGTTGTTAGATCAGCCTAAATCGTATGAGACACACGAGCCAGTTAATGAAAAGAAGTTCAATGGTATGAATTTTGGATGTTTCTTTAAAATGATTCATCTGAAGACTCAGTGTCAGGTTCGAGGACCGATTATTCTTTTATGTATCTTTGTGGTTTTCTGCTTGATTGGTCTTCCCATCATCAATACTAAATATTTCCACAAACATCATTCGTATACACCACCGGACGATTACACTATTGCCTTGAACAAAGCCGTGCTTTCTTCAATGCTCAGAAATGTATGTATCTTTTACCATCTCATGATCATGCAAATTAGTAATATAACATTCATATATATATATATATATATGTGCTTTATTTTTGTTCTTTGTTCTTATATTACGTTTCATATGCATATGCAGTTCAATAGACATGTTTGATTTTTTTTGTTTGTTCAGGGAGTAGACCTGGTTTGATGATTATTCTTTCAAAAAATGGTTTGATGATTACGGTTTTGGGTGAAATCCAAGTTTTTAGTTGATAGATAGATGTTAATAAATAAAAATACCTTTTGTCTCAAAAAATAACTTTATATCTAGAATTAACAAACTACTAGGGTTGATGATAAAAAAAAACTAGGTTTGACATTTGTTAACTAGTGTCATTTTTTTTATAACTCTTAGAGAATGATATAACTCTTAGAGAATGAGAACTTGATAATCTAGAGTTCGGTTAGTGGTAGAACATGCACATACAAAATTGAGAGAAAGATTATAATGTTCTGGATACTTCAGAACATTCTGTACTGAGATTAGAATGATCTCTACACACTCACACTAAGAGAAAGCTACAAAGAAATGATAAAGCTTCTTTATTATGGAATGTGAGAGATATGAGTGATATTAGAGATATGAGATATATCAACTCAATACAAAAACTAAGTACTTATAGGCTAAGTGGAGTTACTTGCACTACAAGTCACTAACCAACCAACTAACCAATTACTAACTAACTAACCAACAAACATAGTTGGATTTATCCACAACTAACTAACATTAGAATATGAATTATACTTCAAATCTTCAATAGCTAGAAATTTAAGTAAAATCTTATTTGAGAATTGACTGGTGTCATTTTTTTTTCAAGGGACATATGCATGATAATACCTGTCCTCTTATGAGATAACAACAATTGTACTATCTGTTTCAAAATTTAGCAGTATTTTATAAATAGATTTGAATCATCTAGCTAGTAAAATGCAAGTCAAAAATTAAGAACTATTAATTCATTATTTATTGTGATCTACTTATAGTATGTACCTTTGATTTGTGAAGCTGGGACATTACCAAAGAGCATAACATTTCATGGAGAGGGGATTCAGGGTTACAAGATGGGAAAGCCACCAATGATAAAGAAGGACTTGTTGGTGGTTATTATGATGCAGGAGACAACATAAAGTTCCATTTTCCATTGTCCTTTGCTATTACAATGCTAAGTTGGAGTGTGCTTGAATATAAGGCAAAATACAAGGCAGTTAATAAGTATGATCATGCCCGTGAACTCATTAAGTGGGGTACTGATTACCTACTCTTAACCTTTGATAGTTCTGCCTCTGAAATAAATCAAATTTATGCACAGGTAAATTAACTACTGTTTCTATATATTTGATTTATCCATGTGTTTTACTCATTTTAATGTATTTTATGTTTAGGTTGGTGGGTCTCTAAAAGGTTCTACAACACCAGATGATTCTTATTGTTGGCAAAAACCAGAAGACATGGAATATCCTCACCCAACAACAACTATATCTGAAGGACCTGATCTTGCAGGAGAAATGGCAGCAGCGTTAGCAGCAACATCGATAGTTTTTAATGATGACGCCGCTTATTCCAAGAAACTTGTCAAGGGAGCTGAAATTGTCTTTGCATTTGCAAGAGACTCTAGTAAAAGGGCACCCTACAGTAGTGGACAACCTTACATTGAAGCTTATTATAACTCAACTGGCTACTTTGATGAGTACATGTGCGGTAGTGTTTGGTTGTTTTTGGCCACTAGTAACAATACATACCTTTCCTTGGCAATGTTGTTGCTAACAAGGGTGAGGATGTTTCTTAATCCTGGTTACCCTTACGAGGAAATGCTGAGTATGTACCATGAATCTACTAGCCTTACCATGTGCTCTTATCTTCATCAATCCAATGTCTTCAACTGGACTGAAGGTAATTAAATAATTAACATATGATTTTGTCTTGTTTTTATTATTTGGACTAACAATTGTGGTTCTGAGAGGGTTTTAAATTGCGGTCTGTAACCACAATTGTGGTTGCAATGTAAAAAGTTTTTGAAGTTTGTGCAAGGATGATGTGACCATAATTTCAATCACATTAACATCATTTTCCCGCAATGTAAAGATCTGCAGCCGCAATATTTTTTTTGAAACGACAAAATATTATTAACCAACAAGCCCGTGCAAGAAGCACTAATAAGCTCGGGTGGAGGAAAAAAATACAAAGAAGGGGAAATTGGTTGCCACACAAACACCGGCTCGAACAAAAACCCCTTTAAAAAACCACCCCTAAACATAAACAAAGGAACAACACCAAAAGAGTAATGACGCAGGCTTATACAAATGACAAACCGCATGCATACCCCTGCGTCAACACCAATAACCGCCAAAACTAAGGAAACCCATCAACAGCTGCAAAAAAGACCCACTAACCCACAACAAAACAGCTGCGCGCTACACCAGAAAAGGCAGGCAGCACACCATGAAAAAACAGCAGCAAAACCGAAGCTCACACCTGCCAAAACCCAGCTGTGATAGCCCCCCTTGCCAGATCAAACCCTGCCGAAATAGAAGGTGATGACAGCAACAAAAATACACACACACAGGCCAGGCATCCACAAAACAAAAACACCAAACTGCTGCCCCAGCAGCACCGAAATGCTGGCAGCACACTCCCCGTCCTGCTAGCGCAATAAACAATCGCGGGGACTCCACTCCCACTCGTAAAACATGCACGCCGGAGTTTTAAGTCTCCCCAACAACCATCGCCAAGACAAAACCTTAATCGCGTCCACCACCTCATCCCACCTCGTCACTTCCTCCTTGAAAATACAATTGTTCCTCACACTCCAAATGACCCAAATTGCTGCTTGCCAAATCATTCTCAAACCTTTTCGAATCTTCTTGTTCAAAGCTCTGGCACTCCAACACTCCCAATGAATGAATAAATTCGGCGGCATTATAAAATTAAAATCTAACCACTCCATCAATTTCATCCATATATTCCTTACCAAATGACAATGAAGGAAGATATGAGTTGTTGATTCGGCCGCCACACCACACCAAACACAATTAGATCCAACTCCCGAAGGCAAACAATGGCGAAACTCCAAATTCACTCTGGATGGGATACGGTCTAAAAGAGCCTTCCACACAAAAGCGGAAACCTTAGAAGGGACTCGGGCCTTCCAGATGTTACGAAAAACAAATTTCTCTCCTTCCGTAAAATTTCCTCCCGCCCTCCCGCCCTCCCTCCCTCTTCCAACTTCTCATACAAGGACTTCACCGTATAAACCTCTGCCTCCCCCAATTTTCATTTCCACTTGTCCGCTTCGGTAGATACCAGAAATCGGCCAACAAATTGGTAAGAAGAGTTTCCTCCCACACAAACAAGCGACATCTCCAACAAAACCCCCAACTCCCACCCTCCCGCATCTCGACGACCGTAGCATCTTGTTGGTTAGAAATAGTGAAGAGTCTATTATATTTGACCATAAATGAGCTACCCCCTCTCCAAGCTTCCTTCCAAAAACTTGTGGTTGCCCCATCCCCCACCCTCCTTTCAATCTCTTCATTAAACCACTCATCCTCACCCTTCCTGTCCATATTCACCAAATCCTTTCACCACTTTGAAGCACCACTCGGACAAACCTCCTCCCCTCCCGCCAACTTAGCACACGCCTTCTTACCATATCTCTCCACTAAAACTTCCTTCCAAAGCCCATACTCCCCATCTAACAACCTCCACCTCCATTTAGCTAATAAGCTCAAATTCATCAACCGCACATCCTTTACCCCAAGGCCCCCTAACTCCTTGGGTTGACACACCAAATTCCAATTAACCCAATTAATTTTCCTACCTCCCGCCACCCCTCCCCAAAGAAACTCCCTTTGGATTCTAACTATCTTCTTTCCCACTTCAACCGGCATTTTAAAAAAAGAGAGATGAAAAATAGGAATTGCATTCAAAATGGAATTAATAAGAACAATTCTACCTCCAAGGCTAATATATTTATTACCCCAAGAATTCAACTTCTTAGATAAATGTTCCAAAAGAGGATCCCACGTTGAAATTCTTCCAGGATTACCACCAACCGGCATACCCAAATAACGGAAAGGAAAACTCCCTTGATTACAATTCAAGAAGTTACACGCCATCCCCATGAAAACCGGATCCACATTAATACCTAACAAGCAACTCTTATAGAAGTTCACCTTCAACCCCGAAGCCATTTCAAAACCTTTTAACAAAGCTTTCAAAGTCCATAGATTCTCCATTGTTGCCTTCCCCATACAAATCGTGTCGTCGGCATATTGAAGATGTGAGTACTCCTTCCCATCTTCCTTCATCCATTAATGTTAAATAAGATCATAATGTGCATGTTAACATGAAAATATGTAGGGGGATTGATACAATTGAACCATGGACAACCAAATTCTTTCCAATATGTTGTTAATGCAGCATTTCTGGCATCTCTTTTTGCTGATTATATGAAAGCCCAAGGCGTTCCTGGATGGTATTGTGGTCATAATTACTTTTCAATATCTGTTCTAAAGGCATTTGCAACCTCTCAGGTACCGTATTATTCACTTCATTCTCTTTTTGATTTAAATTTTTTGCAAATTGTGTTATTTGAACATGAAGGTTTAGACAATTTTTCAAGTGGTTAATGTAATTTAAATGAATAAATAAACATAACTTCATTATTGACATCCAAATTTGTGGTTGATGGAAAGTTACGTAGTTGATTAAAGAATTTCGACACATAATTTACTCATTAACCATCTAATGAACGCATTTAATCATCTATTTAAACTACATTAATCACTTAGCATGTTATCGCAAAATTTGTCTAAATTAAGTTATTCAAAAAATCATTTCTCTATTTTAGATTTATAAGTTATGGTGTTGAAAATAATAATATTGTTATTTTTTAAATATATTCCCTTAAAACAGATGGATTACATCATGGGTAAAAATCCAATGAACATGAGCTACATAGTTGGGTGTGGCAACAAAATTTCCAAGACATGTTCATCATAGAGGTGCATCAATTCCAAATGATGACAAACATTACTCATGCATTGAGGGTTGCAAGTGGCGTGACAACCCTAACCGAAATCCTAACAACATTACAGGAGCAATGGTTGGAGGGCCAAATGGTTTTGACCAATTCTATGATTTAAGGAACAATAACAGTTATACTGAGCCAACCTTAGCTGGGAATGCAGGACTATTTGCTGCTTTAATTTCCTTAACAAGCACAAGCACTATAGGTAGTGGTGTTGACATTGACACTGATACCATTTTCAATCAAACTCGACAATACAGACCACAAAATCTACCTCCACCATAGAAACCATTATATCATCTATTTCATAGATTTATTTTATCCTTAGTTCTTTTGTGTTCTAGATAATACTTTTCCATTTTCAACTTATCCACAGGCTTATATTCATTTATTATTTATTTAAAATCATGACTCAGTCAATTGTTCACTCTTAAATAGCCTTATTGATTGCAAAACTATATTTTAGAGTTAGTTAGTTAGTTCAACTAAGCTAATGGATAGAGATTGGGCAATTTACATCTTGAAAATAACACATCGAGAGCTTAGAATATCAACTGTTTGATCTTAATCACACTATCAGGTAAAAGTAAAATAAAAAAAGAGAGTATTACTTGGGGGTTGATTTGATGGTGAAGATTTGAGATCTAGGAGTGCATTCATTTATAGGTTTAATATTCGAATTTGCGAACAATTTATGTGTTAGGTCAGTCCATACATAACTTTGCTCTGACTTCAATTGAATCATCATTAGTGAAAATTTGAAGATACTACAAATATTTACCAAAGCCAACAGATTTGTTCATAAATAAACTAGAGTTAGACTTTCTCTTTCCACTAAACAAACAAAACCTTATTTGAATTTTCCTCAATTTTTGAACCTAACAACATTTTTTAATTAACCCACTATATCCATGCATCATTTTCTATATGAATAATAGGGTTAGTCCTCCTCCTTTTGTTCAATATTTTTAACTTAAAAAAATAGGGAATGTTACTGGTCAATATTTTTAACTTAAAAAAAATAGGGAATGATAACAAGTGCCCTTCAAAAATAGCAATTTTATCTTAGAAATTGTATATTCAACTTATTGAAAGATTAAAAAGTAATTTTTTTTACATAAAAATATTGCATGAATCCAGTTTTAGTCCTCAATTTTAGTATTCATGTCATAAGAATCTACTAAGTGCAGTTCTAACTGGGAAAATTTAATGATTTTTTAATCCACTTGAATTTTAAATTACTAACATTATTTTAAAAATAACAAAGGTTAAATTAAAAATAAAGAGCTCATGAATTTCTCTCCATGTATTTTTTTTGAGGGGGTTTTCTCTACATGGTTCTTCAATTAAAAAGGTTACGACTACCGGCTTCCATATTCTTCAGCAAAACTCATGAGTTTCTCTCCCCATTTTAATTATTAACATTTATTTTTAAAAAATAAAATAAAAACAACACATTAAAACAAATTAAAAACGCAAAAAATGTGTTTGTCAATTGTTTATGTATTTTTTATCTCTTCATCCTTTCCCCCATCATCCCCCAAAATTTCTTTCCCTGTAAATATCGTTGCACAATGATTTTAGAGGTTTATTTATGCGATAAGTACCGAGTTGATTCCATTCAAACATCCCTACTAATTACTAAATCATATGTCCAGTGCAAGAAAAATAGGGCAATTACAAGGACTTCTGAAGGAACATAAATAATCAACTCAGTAGTGGTGTGTACCATTTTGTCCAGTGCAAGAAACAATTAACCCAATATATCTGTTGTCAGTAGGTCTGTAAAATTCTCAATATATAGTGTGAACATATGGACTATTAGGAATGAGTGCATATGTAAATGAAGCTGCACAACAATGAAGTAATCAGCTAGCTAAGACATAACAAAAATACCGTAGAATTTGCAATACAAGACATTGCCAGAGACTAGATAAGGAAGTTATCTATCATGTGAAAGATCACATCAGAACCATCCGAATGCAACCAGTAGGTTTTCACCTGATATTAACAACAGACAAATAAAATATCACGGAACATCCAGCTGAAATTGTGGCGATCTTCAAATAATATCTTGTATTATAAGTTTATTTTTGCAAATGCCCTTCATCTAGAGCTTGGAGTTATGAAGTAGTTTAAAATAATATCCACAAGTTTTGCCCGAAAGCTATAAGATAAAAACTTTACCTGGATTGTACTGTGAGCAGTATACCGCTGTTTACTCTTTTGAAAGCTAACATCCACACGCTCCCAATGAACCTGAGTGAGACCCCTTATCATCTCCTCTACAAAAAGCATATGTATTCAACTTTTGAAAATGAAATCTTATGTAAATTCTTTGACAAAATAATACTGAAGACTAGAAATTGTATGCTAGGGTAGCTTGTACGATTCAAATATACAATAATATTCCAGTAGATTAATAATTAGCGAAATTGATTTTGTTTACTTTTAATTATCTGGTTTATACAAAAATTTACTCACAAACTGCTAAGTTGTTGTATTGTTCTTTTGTGGCTATATGTTAAAATTTGGTAGGGTAGTCAAATTCAAATTGGAAGCTTGTGAGAGTATCATGAATCTACCAGATATAATAAAATAAAAGAACTCATTGAGATTTTACAAATCAGTCCATGGCAAGAATCAGTTTATCATCCAGAAACCCAAAATTGCAATTTAAATTGCATATTTGTACCAGTAAGTTATAAACTTCCAAAGAAAGGAAGAGGTAGGTTAATTGTTTCAAAGTTAGGCTGTCAGAACAAGTCACCATCAGAAACTAAAATCATACAAAGATAATTTTCTCCTACCACCATTACTTACTATAAATTTAAATAATAGTAGGAGATCATTCGGTTAAATATCTTGCCAAGAAAAACAATTTTTCCTAGCTCCTACAAGAAGAACGTATCATACCAACCACCCAAGGTTCAATGGAAATTTCATTGTCTTGCATCTTACAAAGTTTATAGCACTGTTAACAAAATATCCTTTTCTCTATAAGAAAGTATCGTCATAACACATTCTTTGTGCTTACTGCTTAAATATTCTTGAATGTCTAAATAGACAAGCACTTTGAGTGTTAAGTGTAGTATGATTTTTAGAAACATATAATATGAAGGTGAAAACGGTTGTAAACATGAAGAGCAAAGTAAAAAAGAGGAAACGAAATTGTCCTATACTTTATATTTTCTCTCTCTTTATCTTACTGAATATTCTTGAACTAGACACTACTATTAATCCTACCAATAATATGCACGACTATCCTGAAAGCATTAAGTAAACTTCTTCTCCGTACTTCTTTCACAAATACCAGAGACAAAAAAAAGGTTTACATTGCAAAGCAGACAGTTTTTATTTCTTACAGGAAAACGAAACAAACCTTCCATGTCAATTTTTTGGCCTCCAACGTTAATAGATTCTTTGTTGGAAATATCATCAACAGTCCCACCTTTGGCGTGTACAATGTGTGGGTATTTCTCATCAATTACTAAAAGATTAGACTAGCACAAAAGAAAGGACGTAAATTTACTCTTCGTAAACCATGTAAAACATTAAGATTGAGAATCATCAGAAAGTCTTTACCTTTGGAAGTTCATGTTGACGCCGAATTGATGAGGTGCGCCATCCAACCATATCTTCAACACAAGTCAAGAAATTTACAAGATATAATAAGTATTGCCCTATCTTAAATTTAAATTACATCATGTAACAATATATGGTTTCAAGAAAATAATTAGCTCGTGTGGCAGAGGAGCATGGGCCTGCAGGGCTGTCAATAAACTCTGATTTGCATAATAATAGTAAACCCCAGTTGAGACAATTTCAATATCATGTCTTTGTCCGAGATCCACTTCATAATACACATAAAAGATGCATGTGCTGACTTTGACATGGGCCAATGACACTATATCATTATCATCCATTAGGCTTAAGCTTCTGTACAATTTGAAATTGATAAACAAAAAGACATCTAATTTGAAAAGAGGATACGATCAAAGTTTGCATTTGCATATGCTACTCGACGCTTAAACACACATAAAGCTGACCTGCACAACCATTGACAATTTAATTGAATTGGTGAAGAAGTGATTGTTAATATGACATAAAATCTTAAATGACTCGGTAATACTAACATAAATTTTAAATCATCAGAATCCTCAATCATTCGGAGGAGAAGAGGAGGCTTTCCATCATCGTTGTCCATAAGGAAAAGATGTTTACCAGTTCTCCCTACAATTAAATGTGCAGTTTGAGATGCTCTTCTTTCAAGGAAAGGAATGCCACAAAGAAATGGAAGCTACAAGAACCGGAAAATTAAGTAGCATAAATAAGAGACGGTGTTCCAGTATGCACACACACTTAAATGCCCAAGCTGCTACAAATGAAATAATCAAAATATACGTAGGAAACCTATCCCAATAGCTTGACTATGATGGAAACTCTACAGAGAATGAAAAAGATGTAAACCATTTTTAGCTCGTACAGCAAATAGAATATAATTCCGTTGTTTGTATACTTTCAAATGGTAAGAAAGTTGATTCCTTTTAATAAAATGAAAAAATGACAACCGAAAAGTCTATGTAAGATATTATAGCAATTTCAAAAATAAATCTTTGGGCTACAAATTGAGCTTGCTTTGCAATTTTGCATTAATCTTTCAAATTTGTCTTCAAATGTCAATACCTGCACAGGAGAGTCTATGAAGATATCTGGCAAAATTCATTTGACAACGAAAACAATTTAGGAGTTTTTTCAGAAGCTAATATATATATATATATATATATATATATCAGAATATTAATTACTAATCTTCAGTTGATGGTTCTGGAATCATATGGATCATGTCATATTAAGTGGTTTTTGAGAAGGATAATGTTCCGTGCCATGAAAACCGGTCTGTAACTTTCGTATCAAAGTTTAATTGCGAAGGATTTATTCACTTTTTTGTCTTGCTTGTACTTTTTCCAGCCCTATGATTTATGGTTTTCTCTCCTCATACTAATAACACAAATCTCTAAGGAAACAAGGGACTCATTGATGATTTCATTGATACCACTGTGTTTGCACTGAGCTGCCTCTGTATGCAATTTTAAGCTAACAACAATCAAATGCTAAAACATTTACTTCAAGTTGGATGTGATAGACAAATTAACCAATCAAAAAGCACATATGTCTGTGATGCAATTCAGTGAAAGAACTAACAACAATAAGAAAAATAGCAGATGCCAGGCAAAAATAAAGGTAGGTGTATGATATATCCATGATGCTGAAACGTGATACAATACTGTTCACAGAAAACTGAAAGCTACCTGTCTATGTCCTCTTGAACCAAGATGCGGCGTTGCAAAGGTTATAAAGTTCATTGGCTCTAAACCAGCGATCCTGGGTTTATAATGTTGTTCAGTGCAATTCTTCGTATATTCTGTCTCTTCTTTGCAGTCACAATTTCTGCAGGTAACTCCAGCTTCTAATGTTGTAGAGTAATCATAAAGTCTGGCAATAGCATATCTTGCCACCAAGCCTCCCAAAGAATGTGCCACAAAAGAGATCTTCTGCAACCCTGGCCAGCGTCTAACAATAGATAGTACCTAGATAAACATAAATTAAGTTTAAAACTGGAGATTCCAATGTGAATGAATTACCATAAGGTCAACAACAACAAAAATCATTTTCCAAAGTAATTTAAAGTCCAGGGAAGTATAAGAGACCAAAAGGATTGAATTGCAAGTACCAAAATACCTCTTCAGCTAGCCTCTCACCCATTGTATCAACACCATCAAATGTCAATTTTGAAGAATTACATTCACTGCCTGTCCACAATATATCATTAAAATCACAAATGATTATGTTCTTTTATAATAATTCACAAGACAAAGTCAACAATCGATGTACACAGTAGATAGATTTTTTCAACCTGTTACTGCCACTTCTATTTGTGTACGAATATAAGGAATGTTCTACACATTGCCATAACATAATTTCCTTTATTCTAGCTATCACTATCAGCTCAAATGTTTCACTAGTTAAGATAAAAATCCTTCATCCATTTTGGTGGTTTGCGGCTCCTCTTCTTGTTCCCATTTTTGGGCCCACATGTTCAACTAGGCTCATTCATTTCAGCAGTTGATTCTGTAACAAGGCTCCTGGTTTGGCCTGATGAGGATTGGGTTGTATCAACCGTTCACTAAAATGAGAAATTATTTTCAACGTCTCACCATATGAAAATTCAGAATAATATTGTTTACACCAGTTGCCAACAAACTTAGCATATTTATATGTTTAAAACTTATTTTGTTGAATGTAAATTAACCAATTCAACTGTCAAATTATGGTATAACAAAGGATTTATTCAACAGTGTCAAAACAACACCCTCAAACCAAGTCAATTCACAAGCTTTTTAATAACCACCAGTGAGATACACACAATGTAGATGCAAAATCATCATTAAGACCTTCATACTTGTTGAGCATCAATAAACTGACCGGATTAACTAATAGTTAACCTAAATCCATTGTGTTTTGTGGGACCCAAATAAGCGCAAACTTGGGTTTGAACTTGATTAAGCTAGAAGAGAGCCGTGTATCTCACCTGAGCTTCTATAGACAGTCATAATTATTTGATATAGCCATGTATATTTATTTGTAGTTTAAATGTTTTTATACATGAAAACAAATTAAAGCCATGAGTAAAGTAATGAGAGGAAAAAGGAAGAGTTGATTACGGTGGACGATGACTTTATATGGAAGCTTCTTGAGAAACTGCTCCGCACCATATCTCCAATCAGATGAACTGAAAATAGTACAGACAACACACATGTGATTAAATTCAACGTGTCAGTGTCGTGTTTAGCGTTTATTTCTTGAATATATGTTTTATTCGCGTGTTTTATAGCTTTAATAGAAATAGGTTTATGATTATGAGAATGAAGGTGAAGAGTTACGTTACCTGCCAACGATGCCATTAACCATGATGACAAGGTGAGGAGGAATGGGGACGGGGTTGTTAGCATCACTATTATCTTCTACTTTGGGGTTGTTCAAACAACTTCCTCCAAATCGTCGATGATGAAATTTCATTTTGATAATCCAAAAAGCGATGAAAACAGATCCGAATAATAATAATAATAATAATGATGGCGTCAGGTTGAAGTTGAAGCGAACAATCGCGATAATGATCGTAAAGCTCAGAGCCCAAACCAGAAACGAATTCATTCCTTTGTTTCTTCTTCTCTCTCAAACCAGATGATTGGATTGTCACTCTTCAACATGTGCCTTTGTTTGGGAGGAGAATAAAGGACTTTACTTTAGGTGTAAAGTATAAATATGAAATGATATAGAAAACACATGTTTAATTAGCATTGATATTTTAATTTTTCAATTAAGATAATATAGTAATATTGAGTGATAAAATGATAAATTAGAAGTTTTAAGCTACTTAAATTTGCTTATCAAAAAACATTATTAGTAAAAATAAGTTAAAAACTTGTGAGAAAACGACGATTGTCACAAGTTTATATAGGAGTAGAAAACCGTTGATATATCCAATGTGAGTAGATTGACATAAAGAGTGTTGAACACATTAGTGAAAGATGTTATATTTCAAAACTCTCCTAGATAATACACACTAAGGTATGTCTATCACTATTACTATAAAATCTTAAAAGCATAACCTTAAACCCTATTAGAATTCATAGGTTTTATAGAGTTTCATATATAAGTATCAAATTGACCAGTAGAATTACATTGAAACTCATAGAAACAATCAAATTAAATGAGATTGAGTGATCAACATGAAGCAGATCAACAACATTCACTTTGTATCAACAAAAATGAATATGAAATAGAAGTCATAAATTAAATTTAGTGAAAGCAATAAAAGGGGGTGGAAATCAACACAATAAAAATGAAAAATCATAGAGAACACTGTTATGAAAAGGAAACAAATATATGAGATCCTTCACTAATGAAAAAGAATTGCTATAAACTTGCGTAATCACCGTTGATAACCATTTTAACATTTAATTTTTATAATTTTTGGTTAATAATAATAACCAATTATTATTCTATTCAAACAAAAATGTTATAAATGAGGATGTTATTTAAAAAAGAATTCTACATTGACATATAAAAGTGAACAAATAAAAGAATTCTACATTGACATAAAAGTGAACAAACTTGAAAGTGGAAATAAAGTAAGACATTTAGTCGGTTAAGAATTAAAAACAAAAAAAGAATGATTTAGAGTAAATAAAAAATACAATATTTGATTAACGAAAGCAACAAAATATTATTTCCCCATTTTTCATCAGCCATTTCAAAAATCCATATCACCAATGTGAAACTTAAAAAGTCTGCAATTTGCCATGCTGCAGCAAAATGCATCTGACATACAACACAATAAGTTTGTCATTATAAGATCTTATCAAGTTTCAACGTAGAAAAAAGTACAAACAAAATATGAAATTTAAATTTCCATTTAAATTGATATGGAATGAGTCTTGCTTGGGCCAATTGAAGCAGATCCGTAAGAGATAATATGTGAAAATATTGGTCTATATATTTTGGCAAAAGATCTATATATTTTTTCAAAATCCTTTGAAGTAATCATCTTTATATTGAAATGATGACAAATGAGTCAAAGTGATAAAATAGGTGGTTATAATGCAAATGGCAAAACGGTTTTAAAGTTGCATAAATTAATTGCACATAATTGCAATGACATAGGCGAACAAAAACCAAAACAGCAAAATGACGATAAAGGAAAACGAATGAAAAATCAGTGAGAGTGAAGGAAACCGAAACTGCTATGAAGAAAAAGAATATGAGATGCAAATACAACCAATAAAAAATAGAACTCAACATAATAACTAAAACCTCAAAACAGTGATGACAGAAAAGGAAATAAATACATGAGATAATGAAAGCAACTGAATCGGCATGAAGGGATAGTGAAGAAAAATTGGAAGTACAAATCATGATAACCACAAAGGTGTAGCTAACTGGTTCATGTTGTATAGTGAGTAATTTAGAGTTGTAATCGAAATAAAAAGGCATATGAAACAAAACACAGTGAGTAACTTAGTAGCAAAACACATTGGCAGGAAAAAAAATAACACAGAAAAAGGCCCAAAATAAATTTGCTTTTTGTTATTTTACAGATAACATGATCCATTGCCAGAGTGTCATTATCATTATAAAGGAAAAACAAAAACGCAAACATCATGGATCATATTAATGAAAACATGAATGAAAAAATATTTGAAAAGTAGTGATATTCATACGAATTAGGTATAATGGTCAGATAGTGATATTTGAAAAAAGTATAAGGATGATGGTTCATATAGGAATGATTAGTGGGATAAAAGAAAATGAGGAAAGAAAGATCAGAAAAATGTGAAAGAGCTGAAGAAAAAATAGTGAGAAAAAGAGATAATCAAATGGGAGAGAAACCGTATTATTGTGAGAGAGGGAGAGAGACATTACTACTGTGTGCGAGAGATATATGGAAATTAGCCATTTTTTATTAGGAATCAATGCACCTTGTTTTTAGGCAACAAAATTGCTAACTTGATGCGCCGAATCATGGTGATAGTGGGGTTAGTGGGCTTGTGAGTAGTTTAATCCATAATTTTAAGCGGGATTAGTTAAGCAAAACCAACTGCATCATTACGAATATATCTTTATTGAAAGCGAACAAAATTCAACAAAAATGTAACTGGCTTAGTGGTAAATTGCAAGATTGCTGAGGTGCTGGTGTCGGGTTCAAATCCATGCAGACCCAAACAAACCAAACCTAAATAGATCAGGCCGCCGACCTGACCTATTCCGGCCTCTAAACAAGAACAAACAAAATGCTTATAAGACATGTAGTTCTCATGTCCTTCTTGCGAATCACATCTTCATATACTCAAATAATCTATCTGAAATTCGTTATGGCACATGAAAGCAGCCTTTCATATCAACCCAATAACTCTTATTTTCTAAACTTTAATCTTGTGCAAGTTGTGTGTAAGATAATTTCTTTAATCATTGTCGTTTAATTAAGCACATCCTTTGTGAATAATTATTTTTTTAATCATAAGATGTGTCATAATTACTTTTCAAAATTGTAAGGATCGATTATTTTGGTCCATGAACACTTCCCAATTGTTATTAGTATTTTGTTACACTAGAGTCTAGACATGTGCACAAGCACAACTATTGATTTTAGACTTCATTGACTTCCTTGTACATGACACGTTGTCATTTCTAGAACATACTATGGTGGGAACTCGTCCTATAATGCAGACAAGAAAACTCACGGGCAAAACAGAGTTATGATTCACGGGAGAACCTTCAATGCAATCATCCAACACAAGTATAATCTCTGTTGTTTCCATGCACATTTTTCATCCCCACATCCCACTCATGCGTTTGGCTAAAGCTCAACATCACTACCACCACAAGTCCACAATAACCACAATCTTGTACATATTATTTGGATGTATTAGTAGTATCACTCTATCATATCAGTGTTAAAATATTAAAAATGTATCTCGTGTAAGTACAATTTGGTTGGTAGCTCTATCAACATTGGTATGTAGGGAGTGAGTTTCGAGCCTTAAATATTCTACTTGTTCGTTTAAAATGTGTGAGTGTAGCCGCTGAACTACGTGATCAAAATAAATAAATAACATATCCACGGGTGATTGTTCCTCACAGCTACTAAAGCATGTGATTCAACATTTTACAACACATAATCAGGTTTCAACCACATATTCCTGAACCAAATTCATATATAAATAAAGGCATCAGACCTTAAAATTCGGTGTTCTATACACACAAGCACTAGAAATCATGAAATCCCATTTGCTTCTCCTCTGCTTCTTCATTTTTGTCACCTTCACCACAAAAACTCTCTCAACCAGTCCCCAACCTTCTTCTTCTTCTCCAACTAAAATATATAACCAATATTTAAGCCAACAGAAGAAACCAGACAATGAGACCATATACAAAGTATCAAAACAGCTTTGTTGGAACTGCATGGCAGAGTCACTAGAGTTTTTGTTCAGACACAACTTAGTAAGAGCATCCAAATGGGAACTTCCATTGATGTGGGATTACCAGCTTGAACAATACGCAAGGTGGTGGGCTAGTCAAAGAAAACCAGATTGCAAAGTGGAACATTCTTTTCCTGAAGATGGTTTCAAATTAGGAGAGAATATATATTGGGGTAGTGGCTCTGATTGGACACCAACGGATGCTGTAAAAGCTTGGGCTGATGAAGAGAAATATTACACATATGTGACTAATTCATGTGTATCTGGTCAAATGTGTGGACATTATACTCAGATTGTGTGGAAAAGTACTAGAAGAATTGGTTGTGCAAGAGTTGTGTGTGATGATGGAGATGTGTTCATGACTTGTAACTATGATCCTGTTGGTAATTATGTTGGAGAACGACCATATTAATTTAATTAATCATATAAATATGTATATTGGTTATATAAGGTGGTAGTGTGAATTCAGTTTTTTAGTCCTATTAAACTAGTAATATGAGTATATTATATGTTGCTATAAATTGAGCGAATGTGTATGGTTGTGACTTGTGAATAGTTATAAAATTGCCTTTGATATCTGACTAGTGCTTGGGACAATAAGTCAAAGTAAACAAGAAAATTAGGTGAAAGGGTATATATTTCAATTTATGTGTTGATTTGTATGTACTTGTATGCAGTTATGTATATTCTGGTAATACAGAATGTGAATTTCACAAACATGCATATTTCTCGAGTTCTTTGGATTTCTTGTCAAAATTGTTGGAAATTAAGAAGTTTCAACTAAGGTGTTAATACATGATATATAGTTTGGGTTCATTCATTCAAACTTTTGGATCATAGGCCTCCACATTTAGATATTTAGATTTCTGCTCTTTCCCCTGCACTTTTCGCTTGCGCCCTGCAGCCATAACGAAAATATTAGATAAATCCGACAATCACATCCAAATCAATTAAATTGATTGATTTTTTTCTATGTTCGAATCAAAACCATACGAAACCAACCAAACTCTATTTTCATTGATTTGAATATCAATTTCATGTCATTCAAAATCAATCATCTAAAATCCAAATAATTTTTTATATTTAATTATTATTTCTATTATGTAACACTATATTAGTATTTTGAAATTATTTATTTTATTTAAAACCATATTTACAAAATTATTTCTTTTAAAATTGTGTTTTGCACATCCGAATTTTAAAATCATGATGTTATAAATACATAAGTTACACATCCGAATTGTAGAATTTGAATGTGGGAAATACTATAATGCACCAACAATTTGTGTGGTCTAAAACACACCAACAATTTGTGGTCTACAATGTAGTGAAACTTACATAAATTGGTGTGTTTGGTTCATTATCATTCATAAACCACTTTACCCATTCAAAATGAATTCTAACTTGTCGTAATTTACTATTATAGTGGCGGACCACTTAGGATCGACAATATTGTTACACTATGTGATTTGAAGGACCAACTGAACGGTCTTCTCAATTAAGGTGATACGAGAAAAATGATATGTGTTCAGTATCGTCGTCCATCAATGGACTCAGATGAACTTGCCCGATTCACCAAAATGAAACTTTAAAACGACGGCAATATGAGAATCATGTTCACTATATTCACTCAGTATAATTAAAAGGGACATGTTTTGTTAGATGTGGTGAGATATATTCATGCTATTGAGTCAAGTTTGATTCGTCGCAGAACTTGATGAAGAAATCAAGGTTCATCTACGGCCCTCACTTCATTTGAGTTGAACCTAAGACGTATGTTGTCAACAATGACGGACCGTTTGCAACTATGCTGGCCATGGTCCTCACTTCATGTCTCATTTGACTTAGCTTACACATGCCTCATGCATAAATTTAGCACCGCCTCTGGCCCTTATGCTGGCCCTTTTGTTGTTAACAAGCTACCACAAAACCATTATAATGTTATGTTTTTAATTAATATTTTAAAACTATTGGTAAGAGTCTCACATTTGATGAATATTGGTATGACAAGTTGATTTTGTAGGGTGAAGTTAGGTTCAACTCAAATTTTAAGATGATATCAATTTATTCTTTCATTGAATTGTTTGCTTCCTCTATTGAGCTACTTGAGTCACACTCTAAATATGTAGTCCATGAGAGATTGTGTTAAAAATTCCACTTATTTTATAAGGTGGAATTAGACCCAATCTAAACTCTAAAAATTCTATATAAATAAATTTTGCACTCTAAATTATTTTATATCTTTTTTGTAATATTCAAGTTGTTCCAATTCCTCAGCTTATCAACAAAAAGAATAAATCCTCTCTTTTTTGTGGCTTTGATTAATATATAATATAGACATTAAAAGGATTTTGTAACAATTGAGTTTAGTGTTGATATGTTTAACACTCACATAAATTATTAGCTAGATGAATTGAACAAAAGATTTATTGGGCAATAATTGAGCCTTTTATATTGAACACAACTATAAATCCTAAAGACACTTCAGTTTACAGGTGTTTTTTGACTTGTGTATTTTGAACTAACACATAATCTCTTCGGCTTGAATTTATTATTAAAAAAAAAACACCTTTTTATGGTCATGACAAATTTAAGGAAAATTATGGATTTAAAAACTCACTGTTAGTTAAGTTAAAAATCTCATGTAAAACACTTAACGAGGCTTGAATTCGGAACCTTGTAGACCAGTCTTTTTACCGTTGGACAAATCCTTAGAAAAACATCTTAAAAAAAAACATACCATAAACACCTTCAAAATGCAGTTATGGTTTGGAACTAAAAAAAATGTAAAAAGCCAAACAATAGATGAAGTAGTAGGTATAATTAATACATTAAGCAATCAATAAAGACAGGTACAGAGGAGTTAAACAATTTAATACAACAGACAGTATCCAATCAATAAGACCACATGCCAAACAGACAAAGAGGGTGTGGCTAATAACCTATAGTCACATTATTGAGCTGTGTCTGTCTTGTTGCTAATGCTTTCTTCAATCCCCTCAATTAGGCATTTCCATTCAATAAGGTCTCTCTCCATAGTAATTCCCAGGAGGATCATAGTTACATGTCATAAAAGTACCTTTATCATCAGAACAAACAACACTTGCACATCCAACTTTTGTAGTGCTTCCCCAAACAACCTGTGTATAATGTCCACACATTTCTCCATCAACACAAGAGTTGTGCCAATAATTGTAAAACTGTTTCTCGTCAACCCAAGCACTTACTGCTTGTGCTGGATTCCACCCAACACCACTACCCCAGAAAATGTTCTCACCATATGGACCATTAGAATGTTCCAAAGCACAGTCGTTACGCCTTTGATTCGCGTACCATTGCGCGTAATGTGTTAGTTTATCATCCCACACTAATGGTCGTAACCCCACCGCGGCTCGAGCAATGTTCTGGGGGATCAGAAATTGGTTTTTGAAGCTTCTGGATTTGAAACTTTTTCTGTTTGGGATATAATTGGCACTCACATGGGAAATGAATGTGAGAAGTAACAGAAACAAGGCGAAACTAAAACACCTAAGGCTCATTTTGAGGATGTTCTATGTTTTTTTTTTATTGCTATTGTTTTTTTGTTACTTGTACAAAATGATGTTGTAGGGACTCTATAAATAGCAAAAATGTGGAGAGTTTGAAATGAGTGAAAGCCTGCATTGTCAACTGTTTTTGGTTGGCCTTAGTGGCATCCATGTTCGATTATCATAGCTATTTTCACTTTTTTGTGATCATTATTTAATTGAAACAGTTATCGGTTTTATTTTCTGTTTAAATTCTTATTGGTTGGGTATTATAAATGTCCACATTTGTAGGCCAATGATGTTAAGATTCCCCTTTTTTAGCACATGGGATGGACTACTTCTTTCTACTACTCCTGATTGGATAATGTCCGTGAATTTTATCATTTTTTTTATCAAACTGAATGCCGGCCGTGATTGAAGTAGTTTGGATTTCACTTTCTTTCAAGCAAGATTTTAATTTTTTTATACAAAGAGGATGAAATCATCAACAAAAGCTAGGTGAAATTTTTTTGGACCGCCTCAACTAGGACGAATTAACTTAAGGTTATCAACTAAAGATATCATGTGAAAGAGTCTTTCAATGCAAATGACAAACAAATATGGTGAAAACATTTCAACCTAATGGATACCACGATTTGACAAGAATTTTTCAAGAACTTCACCAATCCAAAGTATCCCCTTTCTAGAAGATGAAGATGAAATGCAATTCAATATAAGTAAGTGTTCTCGAATGCCAACAATTGTAATCTGTCATATACTTTCTCAAGTTAATCTTTATAACCATCAATCTTTAGTTCCACATATTTTCCTCATAGAGTGGAAAATCTATTGAGAAACTATAACATTATCGCAATGTGTCTTCCTTTTTGGAAGAAAAAAAAAAACTAATTTGACAAGGGACTATAATTTTTTTCATTCATCTCTGTAGTCATTTTAAAATTACTTTTGTAATGGTCTTGTAAGACATTTTGTAAAGACTAATAAAACGAAAATCTTTCATGCAAGTGGTTGTCTTCTATTTTAGGATTAAGGTAATAAATGTATCATTGATGTTCTGGATATTTTTCAGATGTTCAAATATCTTCCTAACGATATCACAAAAAACTTTCCTAGCGATACCCCTTTCATTCTTGTAAAACATTACTAAGAAGTCATCTAGCCTCCTGTGCTTTAAGACTTGTCATGCTTTTGATCGTCTACCACACCTCGTGATTAGCATGATTAGAAGAAAATGTGTTTTTATAATAATCAACCACCATTGCCTCTAGCTCCTCAAGTTCGTTGATCCAAGATCCATGCTCATGTTGTAACATCTCCTAATTGTTTCTCCGTCTGCGGACAGAAGCAATATCATAGAAATAGCAAGTGTTTCTATATCCGCAACTAACTAATTTTGAATGGAATAATTTTTTGTCAGACTCTAGATTGTCGTGACCTCTTTCCACGATAAATTATTTAGCCATATATCCAATCTAAACTGCAATCTTCCGTGCTTCCAAATTAATAGAACCCCTGAAATCCAACATATATCAAATCATAGTCTTCAATAGTTTGTTGAATTTAAGCATTGTAAGTTTGTAATCAATATGGTCATGCAAACATTTTTGAACATCCAGAGTCATTCAAATAAACTACATTTATCATGTATATGTTTAAAATCAAAATTACAGGTACATTTCAGATTTACAAAATAAAGATGATTCATACACACATTTGTTTTTTTTTTCTTTTCGTTTTGATAATCACGTTATTGATATAAAATTTCATCGTCGTTCATGAGTGATTAATGTTTGTGAGAACATTTGAGACACATAAGTTGAGTTCTTCTATTCCAATCAAATTTATTTTGTCACATTTAGTAATTTGAAACTTTAATCCAAACATTCACACTGTCATGAGTTGAAGTCAATGTCCTAATCCCAGACAATATAAAGATCAGAAAATGATGATGAGTGATGAGCACAAGAGAAAAAGTAAAAACTATAATTAACCCCCATAATATGGCTCGTAACTAAGGAGGGGGTATGGTATACTTTATTATGGGGATTATTTCATGTGATATTAGAATCGGGATAATCATAAAAAATATTCGATTTAACAATCTCGATATTGATATATATTTAATGGGTAGTGTTAACTTATGCTTAAGGGCACATGTTAAAAAACCTAAAAAAAGAAACATTCTCTAAAATTTTATGCATTTAAATGATTAAAAAGTTAAATATTGAATACAATGCACACATTCCAATATGTTTTTTTCTATATTTGAATGCCCAACAATTTCAATTTAAAAGCACCACACTCCAAACCAAACGTTGAAAATTAAGAACTAATAATTCATAATTTAATGTCTAACAGCTGAATAAGGATTAATGTCAATAGCGTAGAGCAGAGAATTGTCTTGATCACCGGAATAAACCTTAATTCCCGCCTAAGTTATCGCACAAGGAAAGAAAACAGACCCCACCTCACAGTAATAATTGCGTTCTTTTTTTTTTTAATTACTACATCACATTGTACCGTTGGGAATGGAGAGAAAACCAGGGAATCATGGACTTGGAAGTTTGATGTGGGCCTAGAAATGATCTCTTTCTCGATGTACTCCAATGGGGGTGAAGACTGAAGACCAAATTCTTGTGCTTTGTTGGGAAGAGTAGCAGTACATGACATGGTTGGTCGAGGAAAAATAAGGAAGCAAAGATAGGGAATTAGTTTTGATAAAACTTTAATAATCGGTTCAATATTTTGAAACAATGTAGAGGGAATGAGGGGAAATAAAGCTTAGATATAATAAGTTTGGTCTCCTTATTTTCCAGAAGAAAAAAAATTAAGTTTTGGTTCCGAAAACCCAATTTAAAAAACAGTTATATCTCCCAATTTCTTTTCTTTTTTGAATTTTCTACTCATCATATTTTGGAGTTTTTTTGCTGAAGTGACATATTCATTAGTGACGTGATAAAGCTTATATTATATGATTATGCTTAATATTTATATCAGCAAAAAAATGCCTAATTAGCACCGTCGCATCATTAAAGAATGTTTCGATTCATTCAAAATTGTCCAACACATAGTTTCATGCCTTTGTAAAACCAAATTTTATAATTATCATTAAATTTTTAAGTATTTTAATGTTTTCCTTTTCAGATATGTTTTGAACATTATAAAAAGTACATTTGCTAAAATTTAGAAATTTGACAACAGAAGGGGAGGGGTGATAGGAGATGGCACTAGGGTTGTTGTTATATGCATCCTTTTTTCTTTTTTTTTGAAGGATTGCTATATGCATTCTTAACAAGTGGTTTTTAACGGTAATTCATTAAAAAACATGGGTAATAAATCACCTATATTCTTCTATGTTTTGCTTTTAATATCTCTACCGTTTGATTAATCTAACGGTTGAAATTTAAGTGTGTAGAAAATTGAGAGAATAGTTGGCGGAGAGGATCTAAATTGTAATTTTCTTCCTAAAGCATCTTTGCTTATCTATACATAAGGGATATACCTTTTTGCGTTCTATTTCTTCTTTTATTTTTACACTTCATTTAAATTATTTTATCATTTTTTTTGGTCAAGTATTATTTTATCATTTTTATAGTATTATTTTCATGATAAAATAATTTAAATGGAAGAAGGCATGTCTCCCTGCGCAAGAAATTTTGTTGGGTTGCATAGTGTTACAACATAAGGCAAAACTTGCGGCATCAATTTGCCATATTGCGTTAGGTGGCCTCGTTGCCATATGTACTTGTCCAACTTAAAGGTTAGCTTGGGTATATGTATCACTCGCAACTGAATACTCCCCAGGGTGAGCCGTGGTAAAATTATCAGGTTGAAAATTATAAGAAGTAGAAGGAAGGTACCTGTTGACTGTTGTATAGGTACCGACTAAACCTGTTTAGGTCCTACCGAAGAAACAATAGGTTGGCTTTGATTACCATCGGTCCCCTAAACTTCTTGTTACAAGAATTGGCTCGTCAAGGGAACCATATATTCAGTTAAGGGGGATTCTAGAAAAGGACGATAACAATGGGGAAAATGGTTGTTTATTTCATGGCTCCCCAAGTGATAATATTAAAACTAGTGTCAGTTAGTGTGGTTACTTTTAGTTACAAAATCTCATGAAAACATGCAACTTGAAAAGAAAAAAACGAAAAGAAAAAAAAAATTACTTGAGAACGAGATAACTTTAAGGTACTATTTACTACTATATTATTATTGTATGGTGAATATGGCTAAGCTATACTTAGACTATTATCGTTAAATGCGCAACTATGCATATTCGGAGAAAAAATAGTATTGCTTGTTCCCAAACCACTAGCATGGAAAACAAACATACAAACCATTGTTGTCTCTTCAACAAAACAAATCAAATTTGTATAGATTAGTTACAAGTTATGTACATTCGGATATAGCATTGAGAAGTTAGTGAGGTAGAACAAGATCCCATATGTACCTTACTTACCTTTCCTTAATTTCCACATGACATTTATTCATGAAACACCTAACTACCATCACGCTCATTGCACCTCTTTGTATTAACATTAATAATTTGTTACTATTATTTTCCAACCACATATGTGTAACTTTTCTTCTAGTTTCTTTCTTTCGTGCAACATATAAAGACCACCCAAAAATAAGTAGTTTTGGCCACAAAAACATCAAAGATCGATCTTAGTTATACATGTTTTCAATTGCACGTTTTAAAAACTGGATGTCTAGAGATAAAGGTGGAGCGGTTAATGTTGAAAAACAACATGTGGCCATTTTGGCATTCCCATTTGGAACACATGCAGGTCCACTCCTTAGCCTTGCAAGAAGGATTGCTGCAGAAGCTCATAAAGTTACATTTTCATTCTTATGCACAAACAAAACAAATGCTGCTTTATTTTCTGGATCAAATGACTATGACGAGTTTCTTCCTAACATAAAGCATTATGATGTTCATGATGGATTACCAGAAGGTTATGTGCCTTCAGGACACCCACTTGAACCCATTTTCATCTTCATTAAGGCAATGCCAGAGAACTATAAGAGTGTTATGGATAAAGCTGTGGCAGAGACAGGGAAGAACATTACTTGTTTAGTTACTGATGCATTTTATTGGTTTGGTGCGGATCTAGCTGAGGAAATGCATGCCAAATGGGTTCCTCTTTGGACTGCAGGCCCTCACTCTCTCCTTACACATGTTTACACAGATCTTATCAGACAAAAGACAGGCTCCAAGGAAGGTACACAAATTGCGAATTTGATCAACAAATCTTCTTTAATTTACTCATTTAAGCTTTTAGGGCTTTTCATAAAGAAAAAATTTAAAATAAAAAATTATAGGTTTCATAGGTTTTTGATGGAACTAATTCCTATATAAAATTTATTTGTAGATACATCTAATCGAATCACACTTGATTGTGATTCACAAACATTAAATGTTAGCAAGTGGAAAATTACTTATTCGAACTCGCACCCCAACATATTAAATGTTCATACACACTTTTTACCATTATATGAATATGTAAAAACAATTTGTTATTTATAAAAACTAAATTCTATTTTTTTTAATTCAATTTTCTAGTAGTGAATACTTCATCTTATGAAACTTGAATGAATTAATTTATTTCCCTAATGTGGAATCTTGTAACTATATCTTAAAAAAATAGAATTCTACACTACAATTATTTTTTGCAAATGGGTGTAGATGCATCTGCGACACCCTAAATAGAATAGAATAAAATTAAAGAGTGCAAAGAGTTGGGGGATATAATGTACAAATATGTACATATATAAAATTGAATGTTCCTTTTTCGCCAAATGTATCGCTAAAAATCATTTGAGTAGAGGATCATTAATCTACAATTTATAAGAATTTGATTTGTTCTTTATTGTCTTACTACAGTCGATGATACCAAAACCGTTGATTTCCTTCCTGGTTTTCCTGAGCTTCATGTTTCTGATTTGCCTGAAGGAGTGATAGGTGATATAGATGAACCATTTTCAACAATGTTACACAAAATGGGACTAGAGTTACCACGAGCAACTGCAGTTGCCATAAACTCATTTGCTACGGTACACCCTCTTATTGAGAATGAGTTAAATTCGAACTTCAAATTGCTACTAAATGTTGGTCCATTCATCTTGACAACACCGCAACGTATGGTTTCTGATGAACATGGTTGCTTAGCATGGTTGAACCAATGTGAGAAATTCTCAGTTGTGTATATTAGCTTCGGAAGTCAGATAGTACCCCCACCTCATGAGCTCACTGCATTGGCTGAGTGTTTAGAAGAATGTGGATGTCCATTTATTTGGGTGTTTAAGGGTAATCCAGAGGAAACATTGCCAAATGGATTTACGGAAAGAACGAAAACAAAGGGAAAATTTGTTGCATGGGCACCTCAAATGGAAATCCTTAAACACTCAGCTGTTGGTATGTGTTTGACACATTCTGGATGGAACTCAGTGTTGGATTGCATTGTTGGTGGTGTGCCAATGGTTAGTAGACCATTTTTTGGAGATCAAAGGTTGAATGCAAGAATGTTAGAAAGCATCTGGGGGATTGGTGTGGGTGTTGACAATGGAGTTTTGACTAAAGAATCAACTATGAAAGCTTTGAATTTGATAATGTCAACCGAGGAAGGGAAGATAATGCGTGAGAAAGTTGTGAAACTCAAGGAATCTGCATTCAAAGCTGTTGAACGAAATGGCACCTCTGCAAATAATTTCGATACTTTGATAAAGATTGTCACTAGTTAAAAAAATTTAAGTTTTTTATAATTAGCAACTTATCTTTTATTCTTATACATTTGTCACAGCTATCACTTGTTGTTTTAAAAAAAAATGTTTACTATTGATTGGGTCCGAAGCAAAATTCGAGAAGGGTTATGATTGATTGCATTGTTGAAATTGTGTACTAACAAATTCATATACTGTGCTTTTTCAGAGAAATGTTTTATTCCATTTTTTTTTTTTGAATGGGCAAATATTATTAACCACTGGTCCGTACAAGTAGCACTAACAAGCCAAGGACGGAACAAACAAACAGCCGCTAACTGCAGGCACTACACATGAACCAAAAAGACGCCAAAAGCCCTAAAAAAAAACACCCATAAAAAACCTGCTGGCAGCCAAGCAATCAAAGAGCAGTAGCAAAAACAGAAGAAGAAAAAACCTGCAATATATTGCAGGAAAAAACTCACGGCTACTGCTATACAAACAAAACCGGCCGAAAAAACTAACCCAACCACAGTCCCAAAAAGCCCGGCTGCCAACTCCACCAATTACCTCATTAGACACTCCCGCGGGCACCAACTCCATTCATAAAACAAACATGGCGGAGTTTTAAATCTACTAAGTAACCACCTCTACGACAATACCTTAACCTCCTCCACTAACTCATCCCACCTAGCAATCACATTATTAAAAATAAACTCATTTCTCGCCTTCCAAATCACACCTTGCCAAATCATCCGTAAGCCCTTCCGGATTTTCTTACAAAAGGACCCCTCATCCAACACTCCCAATGGACAAATGAGTTTGGTGGCATTACAAAGTTCAAATCGAACCACAACATTACGCTTAACCAAATATTCCTCGCCATATCACAATGGAGAAAAATATGCGAAGAAGATTCGGGAGCTTCCACACACCAAACGCAATTTGGACCAATATCCGGAGGCAAACAATTCCTAATATCCAAATTAACTCGAGTTGGGATCCGATCAAGGAGGGCCTTCCAAACAAAAGCTATTACCTTAGACGGAGCCCCGGATTTCCAAATATTCCGGAAGTCCCTCCTTTCTTCATTCGGCCAAAGCTCCTCCCCTATCTCTCTCCCTTCCAACTTCAAATACAAAGACTTCACGGAGAAAGAGTCATCCTCCTCCAACTTCCACCTCCAAATATCATCATTTAAGCTCCCTCAAAACCGTCCAAATCATCCATTAGTTCGATAAGAAGGTTATTCCCATTGTAATTATCTATACGTGGCTTGACGAACTTATAGAAAAATATATGTGAAAGTTATGATATTTCTAAAGAGTATATATATGATTTCTATATATGATCATTTCTGAAAAGGTTAAATGATGTTTACTCTCCTCTCACTTGAGCAAGTTTTGGTTTAACTCCTATGAAAAAAAATTGAGATTCTCCTTTATAATTTGAAGATTCTTTGATTTTAGACCTTAGAACATGCACTTAAGCTTATGTATGGCGATGAGTGACATTGTTTAGTTAGTGAATATTATTGTCCCTGAGCTTAACTCAGCTGGTAGGGATATTGTATAATTTATGCAAGGGCCGGGGTTTGAACCCTGGACACCCTACTTCTCCACATTTAATTGTGTGAGCTCCGGCATTAGGCTACTAGACCAAAAAAACAATTAATTCTTGTAGCTTTATTTTAATTCCAGGTGTCTTTTTCATTATAAATGAATTAAAAAAATTATATAAAATAAAATAAAAAATTATACAAAAATAAAAACAAGACAAAATCTTTTTTATTCTCCCTTTTCTCTCATTCATTATCTCTACCAACATGATATTAATCTTTCTCATTCAACATCATCATCAATAAACACAATTCATAAAAGAAAAATCCCTTTAGTTTCATCTTTCTCTTACATTCATGATTTCATCATCAAATTCATTAAACCCAAAAAAATCACAAACTCATAAAAACACACGATTTTGATATTTCAACAATTTCTACTCCTTCATCGAACTTTTTTTTTTGCGTATGAGTGTTTTTGGAGAGATTGTCCCGATTTTATTTCAATTAAACAATTGAATGGTGGTTAGATCCTTCACCGGGAGTTTATTTTTGTCACTTTGCAATTAAAATCAACATTTCTTATAAACTGTACTGTTGATTTTTGTCACTTTGCAATTAAATCAACATTTCTTAAAAAAATTGAATGGTGGTTAGATCCTGCACTGTTGATATTAGTAGTTACTTTTCGTCGGTTCGTTTTAAGGTTGTGTTGATTTCACTTAGAAAAGAAAAATGTGGAATTGGAGAATTAGGTCATAGTTTCAAGTGTGGAATCATGTGTAGCTCAATTAGTAGAAAGATATTGGATAGAGGAACGTGGTGTTTAAAGCTTTAAGATCATAAACAATTCGATGAAGTAGTAGAAATTGAGGAGTAGATTGAAATGTGTTTTTTATGGGTTTGTGATTTTTTGGTTTTGATTTTTTTAGGTTTGATGAATTAGACAATGAAGTCATGAATGTGAAGAGAACGATGAAGGAGAAGAAGATGAAACTAAATGAAATTTTTCTATGTGTTTGTGTTTATTGATGATGATGTTGAATGAGAAAAATTACGGTAAGGTGGCGGTCGGTAGAGATGATGAAGGAGAGAAAAGGGAAAATAAAAAAGATTTTGTTTTGTTTTTATTTTTGTAAAATTTTTACTTTATTTTATATAGTTTTTTTTATTAAGTTTAAATAATGAAAAAGTCAAGTGGAATTAAAATAAAGTTAAAATAATCAATAATTACCACTAAACATGTCACATAATTAAAAAAAAAATGTTGACTCAGTACGCAAGATAAGTTTAAGTGCACAATCAGATGTTTCGAGGGTCCAAAATCAAATAATCTTTAAATTAAAAGAGGAGTCTCGAACTTTTCTTTTACAAAATTAATATTATCAAATATTAACATATTTACAAAGTGCAATAGGAAATCTGAGACAGACTTTGCAAGTTATTTGTATGTATTTGTTTTTCTTGTGGCCTAAAAGATATTTTCTATAGTTTTGAGCCTGACATTTTGAGCTAAAAGGCTTCCAAAAAATCTTTGTAATTTCAAACTATTTCAGATTCCTCCACTTTTGGTCCCTCCTTTCATCACGTGAGCAGAATCTGCATAAATCACGTCCCCTATAATTTCAGATTTCTCCCACTTTTGGTCCTGTAATTTCATATTTCTCTACTTTTGGTCCCTCATTTTACGTGCCATGTATGTAGATTCTACTGACGTGGTGGAATGAGGGACCAAAAGTAGAAGAATCTAAAATTACAGGGACTAAATCTAAATCTTTTTTTTACATGGACTAAAACTGGAATTCGCTAATATTACAGGGACGAAAAGAGGTATTTACCCAAAAAAAATATCGTCATATTTTTTGGCAACTTTTATAAATTTTAATTTTTTGTGGCCAAATTTGTAAATTTCAAAAATTTTGAAGGGTCAATTTATAATTTTTGAAAAAACTCAGATGTAAATTTGTAATTTCAAAAAATAGGGGTCAATTTGCAATTTTTGCAAATTTATCGGGGTTAATTTGAAAATTTTGGAAAATGTGAGGACCAAAATGCAAAATTTTAGAATTATAAGAATGAAGAAATTTGAAATGATTTGCTTTTAGGTGTTATTTGAAATTCTCTAAATTTAACTTGAATAAAATACTTAATAAATTTCCATCATTTTGAAAATTCTCCAAAATTTGAATTCTCTCAAAATATTACATTACCTCAAAACATTCATTCATCCAAAAACACTCATAGTCTTTCCCTAATTATATGCACCCTTTATTAAAGTGATATGCATTATTAGTGAACGAATGAAATTCAATTTATTCCTTCACAATTTTCTTTTGGGGAATGTTACTTGAACAACCACTTTTTAAGACAACATGTGTGACAAACAAAATATACAAATAAATGTAAGTATTAAAACAGAAACTAAACAATAAAGAGAGAAAGTAAAAATATAATGTCAATATGAGAAAGAAAATTGTCAAAATATAGTTTGACTTTATTTTTGAGAGGAAGTTGTCTTTGGATGGGTGTGGTTTGTTGTACTTGTTGCCTGGTGTTCGTCCTTTACTCACCACTCACCGTTCCTGTTGCTTGGTGTTCGTCCTCTACTCACCGTTCCTGTTGTGGATTGGCAGTACATCGATCCTTTGACTTTTGCTATCACTTTGTACTAGACTACTAGTACTTGTTTGTCAAAGGGGATTTATATTAAGTAAATGAGTGTAACTAACTTAAGTTGTCCTTTCACCTTTTGCAGTTTTCTTGTTGTTTGATTTAGTCTCTAATAAAAATAAAACTACGCTTTACCCTCTTACCACCACAACTATTATCAATAATAAATAAATAAAAATTAAATGAAAAATTGTTTTGTCTTTTTAGTACAAATTAAAGGGTCTTGCTAATGAGTGCTTCTGAGACACTCACTTTTTAAACATTTTAAATTAATTAGTATCCCAAAGGCACTACGTTTTTAAATGATAAATAAAAGTACTTTTATTTATTAAATAATTTTTTTAGAGATGCAAATGGATGTATGAATTTATGGTAAAATTTTTTTGTTGGATAACCATAAGAGGATACCCGTTTAAGAACAAAACAAAAATATTTTATATAAATTAATAGTTTGTTTAAAATCTAAAAGAATCCAAATTTAAAATATGTTTATTTATAAAGTAATAATACAAATGGTAGTGGGAGACGTTCGACCACCGTAGATCACCGTATTTTCTGTCTTTGACTGCACAAGGTCGATGAGCACTGTCGTCGATCGGCCATTTGGTGAGATGTCAAATGAGTATTTTTATATATGGGGTGGTCATCTATCACTGTCGACCGCATATCCATACTTAGTACTAAAAATTTAAATTCCTTCAAAAAATAAAAATAAATGAAAAGCAGCATAGAAAAAGATATATATCAGGTGAAAAAAAGACCAAAACCACGTTGATAATAATAATGCAAATGTATTGTTTGTGTGTCTATGGAAATATAGCCATACCATAAAATAAAAAAATATATTTTAAAACAAAAGCAAATAAAAATGAAGGGTGAACCTTTTCTAGAGCAATCGGAATAATGAAATGCTAGAGAAATTTGACGGTTCATTTTTTTCAATTAGCAATTTTTTTTAGCAAATTAGCAATTGTTATAGTCACCGTTGAACTCAGACTAATAAAACTACTAAAACTGTTTTTTTTTTATTTGTTTGACAAAAAAAACTACTAAAAATATCATTTTGATAAAATAGCACACAGTTTTTAATTTTATTGGGTAAATTTTTGACAATTATTTTAGTCACACCAAAAAATTAGTCTCGTATCTACCTATGGATGAAGTATGAAGAGTGATGCTTATTTGATCACAATCCCAACTCAAAATGATTTGGAAACACACGTGAGTAGGAAAAAGTAAATGAAATAATGTAAATTTCAATAGACACCCATTAACGGAGTAAATCATCAAACTTGTTAATGTATATGTAAATCATTCTCAAATTAGTCAATAACTCTAATAATATTTCAAACCAATCTTTGTCTTTGTTAAAAGTTTTTCATTTAGATTAATGTATATGTTTTTGTCACGTAATAATGAATCTAATTGAAAAAACAATGAATAGTTTGAAATATTAAGAGTAAGAGATTAATTTGAGGTGATTTTAAAGAGACCAATTTAATTTAAATATTTATTTTAATTAAATGTTTGTTTCATTTAAAATATAAGAAAAAATACTACTTTCTTTCGTTGGTTGATAAAATTGGAGGACACAGTTTATCAAAAATAAACTTGTGGACGCAGATTGTTGTGGAGAGCCTTGACGAAGGTGCACTCTTTCCGTCAGAATATTCTCTCATTATTAAACTCTTATTAGGCTAATATGTTTTTTTTTGAAGAGGCTAAAATGTTATCACATAAAAGCGTTAATCCTCACACAAGGAGTGACAAGGAAAAACGGCAAAGTCGGTACAAAATTTACAAAGGGAAACAAAACTGAAAAAAAGATTACAAAGAAAGGAAGATTAGCCTATGCCCAATATGGTGAACGGACTAAACCACCAACCATGCAAATTGAAGGGAAGAGTAGTGTGCTTCGCCTTCAACCACATATAGAAGATGGACTTAATCCGATCAACCACCTGAATAATGGGGCTAGCATTGCCCTTAAACAACCTGTTGTTCCTTATTAGGCTAGTATGTTACTCCGTCTTATTATTATTTTTCACTAACGTACATATATATATATATATATATTATCATCTAATTATTCTAATAATTATAATTAATAAAAGTGTTTTAGTAAGTAAAATATATTTTAGTATTAAAATCAATATACAAATATTTTTTCTAATAATCATGTAAAATTCAAAAAGATACACTCAATTTAAGACAGAGAAGGTATATTGACATATAATCTCTTCAAAATGAAATATAAAAAAAAAAGTATGAAAGGTTGATGTTCAGTAGATTAAATTTTTAATTATATTCATTAATCTTTTAAGGAGTACTCTCTTCGTCTCTAAATAATTGTCACTTTAAAATATCAATGAAACATTTATTATCTTTTTTCATTATTATACTTGTATTTATTAAATTTTATCTAACTTAACCACTCAACTAACTACAATTAATAAAGATATTTTCGTAAATGATACTAATTTTACCATTGAAATCAATATAATTAACATTTCCTTAATAATTGTACACAAATCTAAAACGAGTACTATTATTTAGAAACGGATTGGGTACTATTTTATTTCAGAGAAAGTGTTAAAGATATTAAACAAAACAAATTTTAAATATTTAAAAAATTGAATGAACAATTTTCAAAGCAGAATATTTACATTGATTTTTAACTTGTGTCTTTAGCATTTCCACGTAAACATTTATCGCTGTGAGCATAAAACTGTAAACAAACCTCACATTTCCAAGTAACATTTATTGTTGTGGGGATAAAATAGGCACTAGCTAGTTTAAGGCCCTGTTTAGGGCACGTCGTCTTTCTCACTTCCCAACGTACTGGCATTTTCTTCTTCCTTATATTGTGCTTTCCAACTAAATTTTTTTCTTACATTTATTTCTTCTCTTTCTAGCAAATGTCTAGCTTGAAAGGTGAAATGAATGGTAACAACTTATTACATGTGGCTGTTTTGGCATTCCCATTTGGCACACATGCTGCTCCACTCCTTAGCCTAGTCAAAAGAATTGCTACAGAGGCACCTAAAGTTACATTTTCATTCTTCTGCACAACCACGACAAATGATACTTTATTTTCTAGGTCAAATGAGTTTCTTCCAAACATAATAAAGTATTATAATGTTCATGATGGGTTACCAGAAGGTTACGTACCTTCTGGGAATCCACGTGAACCAATTTTTATCTTCATTAAGGCCATGCAAGAAAACTTTAAGCATGCTATTGATGAAGCTGTGGCAGAGACAGGGAAGAACATTACTTGTTTGATTACTGATGCATTTTTTTGGTTTGGTGCGGATCTAGCTGAAGAAATGCATGCCAAATGGGTTCCTCTTTGGACTGCAGGCCCTCACTCTCTCCTTACACATGTTTACACAGATCTTATCAGACAAAAGACAGGCTCCAAGGAAGGTACACAAATTGTTAATTTGATCAACAAATCTTCTTGATTTTGTTAATTAATGTTATTGGTATTTAAAATTTGTTGATTAAAGTTGTTGGTATTTAAAATTATACAAATTCAAAATTAAAATTAGACATATATGGAATTCCAAACTTGGGTGTACCGTGAAGTAATTTTTTCTTCCTAATTTATCTTTTCTTTTAGTATAATAAAACTTTCCATTTTTTCAGAACTTTCACCATTCTTTTAGTATAAACTGAACTTTTCCAAATAGTCGCGTAAAATTGTAAAATTTTCACTATTTTTGACAAATTAGCAATTTTAGTACTATCATCATCATCACTAGGAATTTAAAAGAAAAGTCTATTAAAAAGTTAATCATAACCATAGTGTTTATAGACAACAGAAAAAGAATTGGAAACAATAATAGAAGGACAATGACATGAGAAAAGTACTACGTAACTAATCATGTTGTGCATTAATCACAAACTTCAGGCCACGATTTCAAATTTTCAACCATTGGTATTGCCAAATGATATAACTGCACTTAAAAGGCAAAAAGTCACATAGGCACGTTAGTCCAGTAGTCTTTGGATCGGGTGCAAATAAAATAAGAGAAATGTTAAAGAGTACCTTTATGGGCTATGACAATGGTTAAGAGGATAAATTTGGAAATGTTGTATTGGGAAATAGTGAAAAGTGATAGATTTAACTTTTTAAAAGTTAAAAAATTGCTGAATTCAATGCAAACTTACCATTTTTTGTTTCCTTAACTAGTGCACTTAGGGCACTGGTTAGCATAACCCATAAAATAAATGGTGTGCGGTTTGCATGCCCGTGTGTACATTCTTCAAATTGAAATATTGGTCAAATATATGCGAGGATCCTCTAAAATACATGTATTGTTATTATAAGCAAAAATTAACATTTTAGATGTAGTCTATAACAAAAACCATATACATCGTTAATTGAATGAATTAAAGTGTAAATTTTTGTTTATAACAATGACTGAAGGGTGTAGAGATTTGTAACAAGTTACTCCCTAAGTCTTAATTTTAGCGACCTAATTTGACTATGTGTATTATTCACATAACATATTTTAATTATAATTTTTTACTATTATATAAAGACAAATGATAGCATATGAAATATCGTTGGATTTGTATTGATGAATACATTATAATTTTTTGTTGATGCATAATTTAAGATTTTAAAAGTCAAAGATGGAAATTAGCATGTGTGTAACGATCAACAATGTCACTTATTTTGGGACGGGGGAGTAATCTATCTAGTTTTTTATATAATAAATTGGTCTTTTAACTCGTTATTACATGTTTATATTGTTATCATTTTTTCATTCAATTTCGTTAAAATGTGTTACGCAACACGTTTAAAGGCGGCAATAATGAGTTTCGAGATTTATCAGATAGGGCCAAAAAGTCATGTTAAAATATAAACTATAAAAAAATCTACCCAGGCTCAATCCTATATGGGCTAAATGAGCTGGCCCTTTAAAAAAATACCTTTTTTTTATAAAAAAATATTTTTTTTTATAAATAAAGTACTATAAATACTCCTACACAATTTCTTATGTGTTAAAAGTACAATACTCATACCAAAAAAAAAATTGTAAATGTTTTCGTTCAAAAGTCGCAAACTAGAATGACGAAAAAAACATTTTAGATAAATTACGTATGACTTGATTATAAATATTTATATGTCTGACTTTTAAAATTATAAGTAACAAAACGAATAAATATAATTTTTTTTTTTACAAAGTAAATACAATTTTTTTATTACTTTTATATGTGTGCTGATTCGTTAGATTTCTCACTTTTAGTTTTTTATGATCGGACTAAAATACCTTTAAAATTTGGGCTAGTTATTTAAAGCCCAACCCTACCACCGGACTTAACAAGCCGGTCCATACGAACTAACTTATTTTGACAGCTCTATGTTATACTCCTTTTTGTCCTTTTTATAAGAGTTAATAAAAGTTGTGTATTCCGTGGTTTGTATTAATACCTCATTAATTTATATTTCTCTTATATAGAAGGCCAAAAGAGTGTGTTTGAAATATATTAATAAATATTTGATTAAATACAAGAATAAACAAATTATATATCGTGAGTATGTAAAAATTAAATTGTATGTATACATTTCTATTTTTTCTATAATTCAATTTTTCTAGTAGTAAAATTACTTACGAAACAGAAAACTTGAATTGATTAATTTCTTATACTATTACTTATCGAATCTTGCGACTAGTTAGACATTTAAAATAGTAATAATTTACTGTCCAAATTAATGGTGTATGTACTAATACATGAACTTCAATGTTCTTTTTTGCTATGTATAGAGATAAAAGTTATTTGACCAGCTAGGTAATTAATCTTCAATTTATAAGAATTTGATTTGATTGTTCTTGCTTTGTAGTCCATGATGTCAAAAGTATCGATGTTCTTCCTGGATTTCCCGAGCTAAAGGCTTCTGATTTGCCTGAGGGAGTAATAAAAGACATAGACGTACCATTTGCAACAATGTTACACAAAATGGGACTAGAGTTACCACGGGCAACTGCAGTTGCCATAAACTCATTTGCTAAAATACACCCTCTTATTGAGAATGAGTTAAATTCCAAGTTCAAATTACTAGTAAATGTTGGTCCATTCAACTTGACTACACCACAGCGTAAGGTTTCCGATGAACACGGGTGCTTAGCATGGTTAAACCAACATGAGAATTCTTCAGTGGTGTATATAAGCTTTGGAAGTGTGGTAACACCCCCACCTCATGAGCTCACTGCATTGGCAGAGTCCTTAGAAGAATGTGGATTTCCATTTATTTGGTCCTTTAGGGGTGATCCTGAGGAAAAATTGCCAAAAGGGTTTTTGGAAAGAACAAAAACAAAAGGTAAAATTGTTGCATGGGCTCCTCAAGTTGAAATCCTTAAACACTCATCAGTTGGTGTGTTTTTGACACATTCTGGGTGGAATTCTGTGTTGGAATGCATTGTTGGTGGTGTGCCAATGATTAGTAGACCTTTTTTTGGAGATCAAAGGTTGAATACAATACTTACAGAAAGTGTTTTGGAGATTGGTGTGGGTGTTGACAATGGAGTTTTGACTAAAGAATCGACTAAGAAAGCCTTGGAAGTAACCATGTCAAGTGAGAAAGGAGGGATAATGCGCCAGAAGATTGTGAAACTCAAGGAGTCAGCATTCAAAGCTGTTGAACAAAATGGTACCTCTGCAATGGATTTCACTACTTTGATACAAATTGTTACTAGTTGAAGTTTTAAAAAACACATAGGGGGTGTTCATAGGTACGACAGTATCCAATCAATTCAATAACCCAACTCATCTCGAAGTGTTTGGTTTGGTTTGATTCACATGTTTATGATTTTGAACCATCAAACTTGGGTGCCCGATTTGTTGAAATAAAATTTGAATTTTTAGGTATTGTACATTTAAAAAAAGGCTTAAGTATGTATATCATCCTTGCAATTAGGCGTCGTTTAAAAATTGGTCTCTGTAATCGCTAATCCTTGCAAATTAGCCTTGCAAAGTTTAATCATTTAAAATTCCGTCTCTTGACCCAGTTAATGACTGTCACGTCATCAATTAGCAAAATGGCATGAGAATAGACAAAAATACCCTCATCATCCTTCTTCTTACATCTTCATCTCTACCACAATCCAACAATCTTCATCATCAACATCAATCCTTCATCTCTCCCATTGAACATTATAATCAACAACAAACACA